>Ga0208362_1000070_pt1 | contig 30087 bp, 26 predicted proteins | sample LakMenEpi13Oct10_FD_150693 | JGI IMG/M metagenome (GOLD analysis project Ga0208362, IMG submission 150693) | Freshwater microbial communities from Lake Mendota, WI - 13OCT2010 deep hole epilimnion (SPAdes) | ecosystem: Environmental > Aquatic > Freshwater > Lake > Epilimnion/Euphotic zone ... | reverse complement strand
CAGGAGCGGTTTATAGAGGTCGTACCGAAGGAATGAATGAAGCCAAGCGTGAATTTGCCGCTATTTCTAATCCAGATAATGAAAAAGGCAGCCTGCAAGATGTGCTCAGAGGAGCAGATTTGTTTATGGGCTTGTCAGGTCCCAATTTGCTTGACGTAAATGATTTGCAAACAATGGCAAAAGATCCAATTGTATTTGCAATGTCCAATCCAACTCCGGAAGTTGATCCAGTCGCTTCTATTCCTTATACTTCGGTTATGGCAACTGGCAGATCAGACTTTCCAAATCAAATTAATAATGTACTTTGCTTCCCTGGCTTTTTCAGAGGCTTGCTTGATGCCAAGGCAACTCGAGTAACTGAAGACATGAAAATTGCCGCCGCGAAAGCCATTGCTTCTCTAATTACCGATAAGGAATTAAATAGAAATTATGTGATTCCTGATGCGCTTGATTTGAGAGTTTCCAAAGTAGTCGCTCAAGCCGTAATTGATATTGTGAAAAAAGGCTAATTCCTTTACAACATGTTTAAGAAATTTATTTTTTGGAATTACAAAGAAACACCTGAATACATTGAAGCAGAAGATCTTGAAGCTGAGATTGTTGATAAATGCTTTGATAAACTCACAAGAGATCTAGTTTTCTATTCTTTACTGCTCGTTGTAATTTGTCTGCTTATTTATAATGGTTTTTCTATTTTAGTAAATAATTTTCAAACTCATTTTGCCTATTAACAAATACCTGGATTGAAATTATTAATCTCGCTATCTTTTTGGTTTGGAGTATTCTTCAAAATACTATTTCCTGTACTTATAATTAATTTCATTAATGAGCAAGTCAGGATTTTTTTTATTCGCAGATTTATAAAAAAATGCAAAGGTGTAATTGAGGACTATCGAGTTTTTCCAGAGCCGCCTATAAAGAACAATTCACATTAGCAAAATAAATAAAAATAGTAGTCGCTCAAGCCGTAATTGATATTGTGAAAAAAAGCTAATTCCTTTACAACATGTTTAAGAAATTTATTTTTTGGAATTACAAAGAAACACCTGAATACATTGAAGCAGAAGATTTTGAAGCTGAGATTGTTGATAAATGCTTTGATAAACTCACAAGAGATCTAGTTTTCTATTCTTTTTACTGCTCGTTGTAATTTGTCTGTTTATTTATAATGGTTTTTCTATTTTAGTAAATAATTTTCAAACTCATTTTACCGATTCACAAATACCTGGATTGAAATTATTAATCTCGCTCTCTTTTTGGTTTGGAGTATTCTTCAAAGTACTATTTCCTGTACTTATAATTAATTTCATTAATGAGCAAGTCAGGATTTTTTTTATTCGCAGATTTATAAAAAAATGTAAAGGTGTAATTGAGGACTATCGAGTTGGTCCAGAGCTTCCAGCAGATAGCAATTCACATTAGCCTATAAATGAAATAAGAACAATGCAAATTTGTCATAAGGGAAAAGTAAACCTGAAAGTCATGAATTCACTTGATGGAAGAAAACAAGTGATAAAGATGTTGAAAGAGCTTTTCCTAAATCTTCCAATCTAGCTTTGCAGATATCACTAAGTTGCAATTATTCGTAGATATACGACATTCAGACCAAAGACAAAATGTGGGAAAGAATTATGGAAGTTAGTTGGCTCAAGAATTAAAAGCTTTACCCGAGAAGGAATTCAGAGATAAATTTGTCAAATTGGAAAATAAATTTAAAGGCTTTTGAAAAGAAAAGAATGGAAGATGGAAACACGGGAGATTAAGATCTGCAATTCGCTCATTGAAAAGGAATTTTGAATATTTATTTACGCATGAGAGATATCCAGAAGTAGATATTCCCACCGCTACGAATTCGTGTGACTGCTCATTTACTCACTAGAAGCATAAAGTCAGGTTTCATGATGGAATCAGCACTAGGAGAAAGATTCAAATGATTATTCAACTTCTTTCATCTTAATTCGGGTGCCATTTTTACCTATATGCCGAAAAACATTCAAAGGTGGTGGGAATTGATGAGTCTGTTCAACTGCTAAAAGATATTTTGGAGTAAGTTTAATTAGTTTCACAATCCTACAAGCCCATAAAATTAGGCCCAGAACCTTGAGAAGTAGCATTAACCCTTAGATTCACCTCAGGACAAACAATTTCACAAGTACGACATTGAATGCAGTTTTCTAGCGACATACCATGTTTTCTGATTTTGAAATCAATAAAATCAATGCGGTGAACTTCAGCTGTGCAATCAGAAACGCATGGAACTTCTTTCTCCAAAGCATCATATTTTTGAATACATTTCACACAAGTATCGGCATTAAATTCATCGATATGTTCATTGCCTTCGTGATATTTTGTGTGGGCGTAAAAAACTGCATCTTCTCGAGAGTAAATAGTACTGGGATCATAATTGCTGGTTTTGATCCGTGTCTTGGGCTGAAACTCAGGCACTATATGTTGATGATCAAGTTTGTATTTTACTGGTCCAAAATCAACCATTCCACTAATACATCCAAGCATTCTCAGTGCGTCACTGGCTGAGCGAATTGGATTACTAAAACCAACTTTCAAGAATCCTGAAATTGGATTACTCTCATCAATTCCTTCTAGAACCGATGGCAAATAATCTCTGAGCAATCTTTCATTTTCTTGGAAAGCATGTCTAAAATAGCGCCCCTTGTATAGGTTTTTGCCGACATGAGAGGACATTACTTTCTCTTTATACTCACTGAGCTTGGAGTCAGAAAAATCTTTAGAATCTAAGTTTTGATGAATTACTTCTGCCGCTTGAATGCCGCACTCCATAGATTTATCAATTCCAGCCAAAGTATTAATATCAAGCACTCCCAGCGCATCACCCAATATAATGGCACCATCAACACTGAATTTTTGTGGCAAGCTGTAATAACCACCTTCAGGTAAAAGGGCTGCTCCATAATTTACAAGTGTGCCGCCCTCAATCATTTCCTGAATCCATGGATGTTTTTTGTAGTCCTGCAGCCTTTGTTGAGGATTGATGTTTGGATTTGGACTATCCAGTGAAATAACTAATCCGACTATGAGTTGATTATTCTTCATTCCATAGACAAAACCACCACCAAAAGTACCGTCCACAAGGGGGAAGCCCAAGGTATGCCAAACCTTACCAGCATAATCTTTACCTTCAGCTAATTGCCATACTTCTTTGACTCCAACTGACCAGATTTGTGGATTTTCTCTGAGCTTAAAACGGTCAACTAAGTCACGAGATAAAAAGCCTTTATCACCAAAACATGTGATTTTTGCATAAATATTGGCATCATGTGGATGAAGTGATTCGCGCTCTTCGACTTTCACTCCAATGACTTTATCTCCTTCAAATAAAATTTCATGCGCTGAAAAACCCAGGAAGAAATCAATTTCAGCATTTGGAATTTCTTTGAGTCTTTCTTTGAGCCTATTTGCCATCCACAAAACAACTCTGCTCAAGCTGAGAACCAAATAACCTTCTTTTTTCATTCCCTCTGGAACAAAAGGACTAGGTATATCCCATTTTTTATCATTTCCAAGCAAACTGAGCCAACTTTGATCGCAAGTTCCTTCAGTTGGGAAACCTTCTTCTTTGTATTTAGGAAAAAGCTTTTCGATTACATGAGGATCTGAAACTGCGCCGCTAATGACGTGATTGCCAAACTCTTTGCCTTTTTCAAGAATAGCCATCTTGAATTTTTTACCGCTCGCTTGAACTAAATCGAGCAATTTATGAGCTAAAGCAAGATTAGATGGACTTCCACCAACAAGTAAAATGTCATATTCGATTTTGCTAGGTGCTTCTTTTCTTTGTGCTTCAGACAAGAGAGATTCCCTCCTCAACAGATCATGAATAATTTTAATTTTATTCGATAAATTCAATAAATTGCTGGCATAAAGATAAATTGATGAGTTTCTTGTCAACAGGATAGGGCTTATAAAAACTCATAGTATTAGCTTAAGTTTTGGAGAGTTAACGAGATCATAAATTCTGTTTTTTCATCTCCCTGGCCTAACGAAGAAAAGTCAGATTCATATCAAATAAAATTGCCTTTGCAGATTTTGAAAAAGCCTGATCAACTCACTCTTTGCGTAAATAAACAGAAAATTAAAAACATTTCAGGATTTCATTTTAGAGGAACTCACCAGATCTATAAAGCCAGCGATCGTTTTCTTGCAAGAAACGGCTTTTTTCAGTGAAAGAAATATCTTTTTCACCTTGACTCATAATTGCCCTAAAGGTTACAAAAGCCTCTGAATGGATTATCTCACTCTTAAGAATTTCTAATTTGTGAAAAGTAGTTGCCCAGCAAAAGGTTTCTATTTCAGCTTTCCACAATTCTTTATTTTGTTTGAACTCTCGATTCTCTGAGTGAGTAGTTTCAACAATATAGCCTGCATTTCCGATCGCATAAGCAGTATAACGAGATTTCATAAGGGCTAATGGAGTTGGTTGGAAAGACTGATCATGATATTGTTTGCAACATCTTTTGTATTTCTGACCGCTTCCACAAGGGCAAAAACTATTAGCCGAAATTCCCATCTCAATTCCTTTATTTCAAATAATTGATTAGAAAAGCAGAGCATTTATTAGTGTTTTTTCTAATACTTCCATTCTAGCTAAAGAGCTTGCGCGGGACCTTGAAATTCTTCTCCATTAAATACTTCTGCTTTGAAACCATATAAGCTCTAGAAAGACTCATAACCTTATTTAGCCAATTCTTCTGCTTGGTCAATCATTGATTCTATGAGCTTAAAGCCATTCAACCAAAAGTCAGGATGAGTAATATCGATTTCAGCAATCTTGATCAAATCAACTGGATTGAGGCTTCCACCTAAAGATAAAATCTGAGTATATTGTTCAACAAATTTATCAGCGGCTTCTTTTGATTCTGAGCTTCTCTTTTTGTATTCATTATAAAGCGTGATTGAGAGCAATAATCCGAATGAATAGGCATAACAATAAAATGGCGAATGAATGAAATGAGGGATATAAAGCCACCAATAACTATAATTGTCAGTCAATCTCACTGAATCACCGAACATTTGTTTATTGGTTTCTGTCCAAATTGCATTAATGTCTTCAGTCTTTAGTTCACCCTTTTCACGGCGATTCAAATGCAGCTTTTCTTCAAACTTTGTCATGAAGACTTGCCTAAATACTGTTGCAAAGATTTCATCCAATTTGGTTACTAATAGAGAAAGCTTTTCTTCTTTGGATGTCGCATTTTGAACTAATTTGTCAAAAGTCAACATTTCCCCAAAAACACTCGCCGTTTCAGCGGTAGTGAGTGGAGTGTCTGATTCTAAATAGCCAACTTTGCGGGATAAATATTGGTGAATTCCATGCCCGAGCTCATGCGCCAAGGTAGATAAATCTCTGGAAGTACCAGTGAAATTAACCAAAATATATGGGTGAACTGATGGAACCGTTGAAGCAGAGAATGCACCTCCTCTTTTTCCTTCTCTTAGTGCAGCATCAATCCAGTTTTTGTCTAAAAATTCTTTGACTATTTCGGCAAATTTGGGACTGAAATCTTTGTAGGCCCCAAGAACAAATTCAGAAGCGCGAGGCCAATTCCATTTACTGTCTTCCGTCTTCTCATCCAATGAAGGCAATGGAGCATAACGGTCATAATCAGCCATTTCATCGAGACCCAAAAGTTTTTTCTTAAGTTTGTAAAAACGACTAACCAAAGCAACTTGCGATTCAGTAGCTTTAATAAGCGCTTCTACCGCGGCATCATCGATTTCATTGGAAATATTGCGTGATTGTTTTGGATGCTCAAATTTTCTGATTCGGTCTTCAATTGAATGATCTTGAACCAAAATATTGAAAATATAAGTGAGTACATGAGCTTGTGATTTGAGTCCTTCGGTCAGCGAATTGGCAGCTTCTTCTCTGACTTGGCGATCGGACGAATAAAGCAAAGACAACACTTCTTCTTCAGACATTTCCTTTTCTTGAATTTGTCCATCAATACTGAGCTTCACCTTGAATTTGATTTTCGAAATAATTTCATCAAAAAGTCGTGACCAAGAAGAGCTACCAGTTAAATCAAGATTTTGCCAAAGCACTTCTTCTTTCTCGGTGAGTTGATGAGGCTTATACTTTCTAATGGCCGTCAAATAATGCTTATATTTGCTGAGTTCAGGCGCTTGCAGAAATTTGTTTACAACTTCATCGGGTATAGCATTCCACTCAAGTGAGAAAAAAGTGGTTTGATTGTGAATTTCAGTGCACTCTTCTTGTAGCTTAGAGACTAATGCACCATGTTCTGGCTTAGCGCTGTCAGCAGCATGAACCAGAGAGGCATAGCAAATTGGCTTGTCAGATTCTTCATGCAAAGCTTCAATTTCCTTTATGGCTTCCAAAAGCTGCATTGGAGAAAGAGAAATCAATTTATTCTGATATTTTTCTTTAAAGGCTTTGGCTCGTTCTAACCCCTTTTGAATATCTTTATTTATTTGCGGATCATTGATGGATTTGTATAGATCGCTCAAATCCCAGCTTGGCAAGTCTGTTTTATTAATGAGGGAAGTGGTTACTTGTGAATTCATGTATTTGATTTGCTCTTTTGATACTTAGTGTTTAGATACTTAGTGTTTAGATATTTAGCCTAATACTTTGTAAGCTACTTTTTTGCTAACTGAAGCTATTTCATAAAAGTTTAACTTGTCCCAATTATCTTTGACTGAATCAATTTGTCTAATCATTTTTAAAATCCCTAATTCCTCAGAGACAGCTTTAAAAGTTAAATTACTTCATCGGCAAACCTAAAAACCAATGAAAGCCTTGAAAGAGCATTATCAAGTTCTCTTCTTGAGCTCCCTCTCAGTGGGGTGGGGTTCAGAGATTCAATTTTAGAGATTGCCCAACTTAATGTTAGGTCGGTCTCAAAGCTTTAATCAGAGATTCCTTAAGAGTTTACCCCAAGTCTATACAGAATTTGCAAGCAACAATTAAATCAAGATCTATTAGACATTGGCCGAAGCTCTCTGGAGAAGGAAATACAAAATTATCAAAATGCTAAAGGGTTTCCCGCAAAACATTTGGAGTATTCGTCCTCAAGATAAAGCGAAGCTCAACCGTAAGTATTAGATATGAAGCATTAAGCATAAAAGACTACACACAAAGATCTAAGCCACAAAGATTAGAGAAACAATTCATCAATCAACTTCATTTCAAATCTTTCTGAAAAAGACAATGACAAATTCAATAATAAAAATATTTGCATGTTTAATCATGCTAACAATGATTAACACAGTATCTCAAGCTGATAATGTTTGGCAAAAAGTGAATGAGTCTGTGGGTCAATCATTAGAAACAGCTTTACCAAGTGGATCTCAGTGGGAAATCAAAACACCTTCATTTCTCAAAACTCTAGATAAAAAAATTAGCAATATTGAAGTTCAATTTCCTTCTGGAAGCTTGAGGAGAGATTTGATTGTTGCGCAAGTCTGGATCCAAAGTGAGAACAATGGTGAAACTGAAAAGAATTTATTTGCTATTCCAATTCAAATACATTCTGGGTTGAAGAATTTTCAATTGAGTTCATTGAGCCTTCCTAAAAGAACTGAGTCTCATATTGCTGAGGACTTATTCTCAAACCATTTTGTGGCTGGCCTGTAAATTTTCTACAAGCCTAAATTCATTTAATTTGTGATTCAGCTTGATCATCGAAGTAGCAATCTACTTATCATAAATGGAACCGTATTGCATACTATCTTGCGCATTATCAGGAGCGCCATCCCAATCACTGGTTGGTGTTGTCCAAATTCTCATCATATAAACTCTTACAGTCTCTCCAGGCTTAATCCTTACTTTGCCGCCTTTCTCAAAGACTAAAGTGCTTGCCGAAATCGCAGCACCGACAGGACCACCTAAAACAGCTCCTGTTCCAACCTTTGCAACTTTGATGAGATTTTCACTCAAAGAACTTTTTCCTTTTACATGGCTTTTTAATGGGCCTTTCGTTTTCTTGAAATTGAATATTCCTTTTTCACTAGGCTGAGAGAGTGATAAGTCATTGTCATTTTCTTCAGGAATTTTCATAAGAACATTTGGCTTTGCATCAGTACCCAGCAATAATGCTTCAGTTTCAAGCGTAAATCCATTTGGGAAATATATACGATTAAAAACCACTTTGACTTTTCCACTTCTTAGGCCTCTGCGTGCTTCCTGCACATCTACAACTTCTCCGCCAACAATAGCACCAGCAGGTACAAACACTCTCAGAGAAGGCAAGTTAATCGGCTCATAAATTTTAATGCCAATTTTGTCTCCTGGCTCAGCCCGCTCACTATAGAGTCCCTCAATGATTTCAGCTCTTATTTCACCTGGCAATTGATTTACTTCAGCTGGGCATTGAAGAGGAAGAACGAATAAAATCAAGCAAATAAAAGAACATAAACTTGCATATTTTTCCAAATTACTTTTGAATGAAATGCTTGTCATAAAGTTTGGTAAAAGTGCTTTGGGACAAAAATAAACGCTGATCCTTATTGTCTAACTTTTATTTATGATCTGGAAATATTTTCAAGAAAAATAAATTGTAAAGAGAGTAATAATCGCTTTCTATTATTTGAACACAGTCAATGTTTCACCATTTCACGAAAGACAAAAAAGCACCTCTCACTCAATGAACAAAATAAGCTTGCAGTTAAAAGCTCAACCAATAGCACAAAGTAAAATACTAAAAAACCAAGTTCTAAGGCTCCTGAGGATCACAAAAATGGCAGACATCACAATCGAAATCTGATAAAAACCTTCTGCCAAATCGAATTATTTGACTGATGTTTCTAAAATCTTTTTCATAACTTCAATTGCTTTCGCCAGCTGAATATCTTTTGTCTTTTCAAGATTTTGATCTGGATTGATTATATTGTCAAAATCCGCAAACCATGGCCCTTGTTTGTCTTTGAGATTCTGCTCTGTAAGCTTGACTTTGTGATTTGGCTGAATTCCAATTTTGTGAATATCAGTTCCATTGGGAGTCAAATATTTGGCAGTTGTTATATTAATTCCTGAACCATCTGGCAAATCCCTCACCAATTGGACTAAACCCTTACCAAAAGTTTTTTCACCAACCAAAACCGCACGTCCATGATCTTTCAATGCACCACTCAAAATTTCACTTGCGCTTGCAGAGCCTTCATTTGTGAGCACTACTAATTTACCTTTATATGAAATCAATCTGTTTTTGTCAGTAGCTTTGGTGACCACATAACCATCTCGGTCAACGGTGCTGACAATGTCTTGTCCATCTTCGAGAAACATATTGGCAATAGTAATAGCATTATCGAGCAAACCACCAGGATTATTGCGTAAATCAAGAATAAGTCCTGGGCAATTACCCAATTGTTTCAACTTCTCTGCAAGCTCTTTAGATGCATCGTGAGAAATAAAAGTTGTTAGGTGAATATAGCAAATATTGTTGTTGATCTTGCGTGCTTGACCTTCAGGTATCGAATCAACTTTTATCTCAGCGCGCGTGATTTGATATTCTTTTTTTTCTTCACCTCTCAGTATAAGCAATTTCACATTTGTGCCCGGTGTACCTCTGATTTTTCCAGAGACTTCTTCGATTGAAAGGCCAGTGGTCGAGGTTCCATCAACTTCTAATATTTCATCTTTGGGTCTTAAGCCTACTTTAAATGCTGGAGTTCCTTGAATCGGAGCAATAACAACTATTTTTTGAGCTTTATCTAAACCAATTTGAATACCAATTCCTGGAAGCTTTGCATCAATAGCTTGCAATTCATCTTTGTATTCCTCTTTGTCCAAGAAACGAGTATAACGATCATTCAAGCTTGCAAGCATCGTCTGAACTGCTTTTTTTGAATCGTCATAAGTCTTGATTTTGTCTTTGTACCTACGATCAACTGACCAAATATCTAAATCTTGCCCATTGTAATGAGAGTCTAAAAAATTTTGCTCAACAATTAAACGCACTAATTCATACAGTTCATCTGGCTTAAGTTCTCTTTGGGTTTTGGCACCTGATGGGTTTTGAACCACAAAAAGAGAAAAAACAAATAAGCCTAAACAAGCAATCAATATTTTGTGATTTAACTTATAAAGTCTTTTACTCTGAGATTTCTTCTGAGACTGCCTGCCTAGTGTTTGAAGAAAATAATTTGAGAAATAATTTAACAAGGGATTTAAAAGTGAATTAATGGGAATTTGGAAATAGCTTTGATTTACCGAGCGAAATGAATAAGTTCATTCTACAAAAAAAGATGAATTTGTTGACTTTATGATTTGATAAGATTTCAAGATTTTATTGAGCGCATCATTTATTAATGGATTTCTCTATTATCTAATGATTTCATTACCTCCTAAAACAGCAGCTTTAGGCAAAATCAATTAAAATCTAAATCTTATTGATTAGTCCTTTTCGCCTGAGCTTTGTCTTTCAGCATTTCAAGCGGAATTATTCAATCAGTATTGTTTCCCAATTAATTATTGTTGTAATCAAATTTATGAAAAATAGTATTAAATCATTTTGTTTCTCATGTATCTCTTTAGCTTTTATAGCTGGTTTAGCTCAAGTAGCTTCTGCAGAGCTTGGTAATGGCGCAGCAAGAAAAAAAGCTTATGATGAATGTATCGAATCAACCTTGAGTGGCGATGTCAAAGATAAGTTCAATCAATGCAGAACTGCTAGAGTAAGAGGTAAAGAAAAATTCAATAAAACCAGATGTACTAAAGATTTACCTGCTAAAGATCGTCAAACTCTAATCGAATGCGTAGGTGGCAAGACCAGAGGGACAGATTCAGTCGAGAAAAAATAATTTCGATATTTCTTTAGTGCTCTATTGACCTCAAATGGGTCTTATCTACTAGCAAAAAACGAATCATTCCATTTAAATCTTTTAGCAATTTGGTCTGTTCATGGGAGTTTTCGATGGAATGGTTTTCTATTTGAGCAATATTCTTGGTCATATTTTTGCCAACAATCTTATCCTTTGCGAATAATTCCTGAATTGCATTAGCACGGGCTGGATCAAGCTCTAGAAGGATATAAGTAGTTTGAATATTTAGAGCCTCTATTCCCTGATAATACAGCAAGCCATCTTTGTTTTCTTTATCGCCAATTAAAGCCAAATATGGTTCTTTTTTTACTTCCTGCTCTAAAGCATAATATTCTCCACTAGCAATATAAGGAGGATTGGAAATTACCAAATCAAATTTCTTTGCAAGCAATTCCTCATTGACTAAATCACAATGAACTACTTGAATAGATTCTTGTAAATTGTGAATTTTAATATTTTGCCTTGCAACTTCCAAAGCCTTTTCAGAAATATCAGTAGCCCAAATTTTTATTGAGTCAGCTGTTCTGATGGCTGAGAGATAAGTAGCAAGCCCAATGCTAATACAGCCGCTTCCAGTGCCAATTTCTAAAATCGACAATTCAGGAACATTTTGCAATTTATCTTTGGCAATTTCTATAGCTATCTCAACCAAAGTTTCTGTTTCAGGCCTTGGAATCAAGACTTGATCATTCACCTGAATTTCTAATCCCATAAAATAAGCTTTGCCAAGTAAATGCTGCAGAGGAATCCTCTCTAGGCGACCAGCAATTATTTTAAAAATTCGATTTATAGACTTTTCATCTACAACTTTATCAAACTGCAAAAATTGTTCTGTAAAATTCAGACCAAGTGTATTTTCAATTATAAAATTGCTTTCGGCCTCAGCTTCACTAGCTTCAAGATTTAATTGCGTTTGTAAAATGTTGCGTATTTCTAACTTTATTTCCGAAATATTGGACACAATCAAAAACTCCATTTAATGAATTTAATTTTCTTTCAAAGCCTTTGCTATCTCCCGTCGAAAAGGCTTGCCAAATTGTTCTGCCATATTTTACAGATTCTGTTTCAATCGAATCGTTCAACAACATGTTTTGTGAAAAGTCACCTTTTAATTTGATGTTATCGACTCTTTCAGCTAAAGCATCAGCTGGATTCAAAAGAATTGTATTCGGAAGACTCGCCGCAAAAGCCTGTTGCAAAAGTGGATAATGAGAACAACCAAATACTAAGGCCTCACAATCATCGGGAATAAGAGCACAATATTCTGCTACAACTGACTGAGCCTTGAGAAGCAATTCTTCTAAACTCAATTCTTCAGCAATGGAAACTTCGATCAAAGGCACTAGCTTTGGACAAGGAATAGAAAAAATATTTGCATCACTTGGCAGTATTTCTTTGAGCGACTTTATATAAGCTCCTGTTTGATGAGTAGCTTGAGTCGATATAATACAAATATTTTTCAAATGCTTATATTCAGCCTGAATTTTTAAGGTCAAAGAATCTAAAAGCGTAATAATTTCAAACTTTTGAATTTGAGACTGGGCAAAATTTTGCCGCATTTGTGAGTCGAGCAGCACAGAGCTGGTATTGCAAGCCAAAACCAAATACGTTATTTCTTTTTCCGCAAACCACCTTAAATTATCTAGAAGTATTTGTTTAAGCTCAGGAAGAGATTTATCACCATAAGGCAAGTTTGCGGTATCTGCCAAATAAATAATTTCATCAATTTCAACCCTCCCGTCCCCTTTAATAACAGAGCTTTCAGAATTTATTTGCCATTGATGAAAACAAGATTCTAGGACAGTTAATCCACCGATGCCAGAATCTAGAAAGCCAATTTTATTCATATTGCTTAAATTCACAATTGCTAATTTAAAACTTTATTTTATTAATTCTAATCCGAAGCTTGAGTTCCCTCTGGGGATCGGGTTGGGTATTCAAAAGAAGTTAACTAGGATTTTTGAATGCCACTCATTAAGCATCATTCTAGTCTGGAGAAATAGTTGCAGCATGTGAACTTTTCATACTTTTGAGATGCTCAACCACTCCTTCAGTAATGGATTTTGCAATTGTATCCTGATAATCTTTGTTGAGTAATTTGGCTCTTTCAGATGGGTTAGAAACAAAACCCACTTCCATGAGAACTGATGGAATAGCTGTTTCACGAATAACCACAAATCTTGCTTTTCGAACTCGACGGTCAGGAGCTTTGGTAAATGCCACAATCTTTTTGTGGAGCACAGATCCCAGAGCGCGGCTTTGAGGCGTGAAATAATAAGTTTCAATTCCTGAAATCCCCGAATTAGACTCCATCGCATTGCAATGAATGCTTACGAATAAATCTGGTTTAGCGGCACGGGTAATATTCACTCTATCTTCTAGTGAAACGAATTGATCATCTTTGCGAGTTTGCACAACCGTTATTTGAAGATTAGAGAGCAAAGCTTCAACTTTTTTACTTATTGATAATGTTAAATTCTTTTCTTCAACGCCAGAGTATGTTGCACCAGAATCATATCCACCATGTCCTGCATCAATTACAACTTTTAAGTCTGATCGAGCAGATTTCTCTAATTCTTGCAAATTATCCTCAAGCGCTTTGTTAACTGATTGAGTTAGTGATAACAACAAAAGCCCTTTGACTTCATTCACTGTGTCTTTATATTCAACGCTTTTTTGAGACAAATCAATTACTAATCTAATGATTTTGGATTTCTCAAAAGGTCTTCCAGAACGAACAGCGATTACTAAAGGAGAAGGATTTTGATTTGGAATTAATTGAGATGGTTCATATTCGCAATCATAAAGGTCAAGCGCTAAGCGTTCTGGAGAATGAAGTCTAAAAATTTTGTATTTGATTTTTCCTTTTGGAATTTTTGCTAATTTGATTTGAATTTCAGTTGGATAATTTCCTTTAATAATGATCGGCGAACTTGAATCAAAATCTTCTTTGCCTTTGATTTCTTTTTCTTTCAAATCAATTGCTTTTTCTATTTCTTTTAATTCCTGCTTTAGGCTTTCTTGGTTTAAATCTTTCTTCTGATCGGCGAGCTTTTGAACTTCTAATTTTCCTTTTTTTTCCTTTTCTAATTTTTCTTTCTCAAGTTTGTCTTTTTCTAAGGCTTCCAATTTTTTTTGTTCAAGTTTTTTTTGATCTTGCTTAATTTGAGCTTGTTTCTTTTGCTCTTCTAACTTTTTCTCGGCTTCTTTCTTCGCATTTTTTTGGGCTTCGAGCTTCGGGTCAATCTTTTGTTCAGTTTTTATTCCAGTATTGCCTTTATGTGAGGCTAGTAAAAAACTACCAATATCGCCATTGTATTTGATGTTCGCAATTTGCTCTTTAGGCCCTTCAATCACAAAGCGAGTAATAAGAGGAGATTTACTAAATTGAGCAACCCTAATCACGCTAGGACTAAGATTGGATCCGCCTGAGACTGAACCAGCTAGTTCGCCATTTTTGATATCTATGACTAAGCGCTTATAGCCTGTTTTTTTACTGTCGAGAACAAATGAGCTTGCAGAGACCTTACCACCTTGATAATTAATTTTGATATTGCTCTTATCAATTACTATTGAATTAATTTTAGTAGCTTGACTAGAGAAGGAAACAAATGCCGAAAAGACAAAAGAGAAAATAAGTAAGAATAAAAATAAAAATCTCTTATTTGTTGGATTACTTGATGAGTTCTTTGCAGAATCTAAGCTAGTCATATTTAATTTTGCAAGCTGACAAAACTTTGTATGTGTAAATTCATCATTAACAGGCTTAATAGTGGTAGCTTCCATATTCTGACAGAACAATAATATTGAGTGAGTGAGGATTATTCTACTCGTTATTTAATTAGTTTTAGAGGATTTTGATTATATTTTGCTGGTATTTTCCAAACTAAATTTTCAACCCATACCCAAATAGATATTGCGAATATACCATTGTGTTTTCGAATGTATTTTTAAAATTATTATTTTCAAACCAAAATAACCCTTACGGATAAACTAATTCAAAGAAACAAAGCATCACTATAAGAAATTTCAATTATTTTTTAATTGATGAATTGCATTATTGCCCTTAAACTTGTATTTCACGCAATTAGAAAGAATTTGAAGAAAATATATAAATCCTCATGAAAAATCATGTTCAAAAAGAAAAAATTGTAATTCTTGGTGGTGGTTATGCTGGCTTACAAACCGCCTTAGAGCTTCACAGAAAAGGTTATTCTGCAATTTTGATAGACAAAAATTCTGCTCATGAGCTTTTACCCGAGCTTCCTCATGCTATTTCCAATCGAAGCCTCAAAACCAGAATAGAATTTTCTAAACTAATTAAGAATAAGTCTATAAACCTCATTCAGAAAGAAGTTATAGGATTCGATCTATACAAAAAAGAGATTAAATTTGTGGATCAATCAATTCAAGAATTTGATTATTTGGTAATAGCCTTGGGAAGCAATACCAATTACTTTAATATTCCTGGTCTACGTGAGAATTCTCATGGATTCATTACGACAAAACAGGTCAAAGAGTTTAACGATTTGCTTGAGTCCAATTTTCAAAAAGCCAAAGATTTTCCTGTGGATAGCAATGAATACAAAGAATTTTTGTCAGTAATTGTAGGTGGAGGCGGATTAACGGGTGTGGAAGTGGCAGGTGAATTAATTCATAAAATGCCTAAGCTCGCCAAACAAAATGGTTTAAATCCAGACCATGTCAAAATTTATTTAGTCGAAGCTCAAAGCGGCTTACTTCCGGGTGGAGATAAAAAATTATCTGATAAAGTAACTGATTTTTTCCATAATCAAAAACTAGTTGAATCAGTCTTGGGTGTTGCGGTAAAAGAGGGTTTTGCTGGTGGAGTCAAATTATCAGATGATCGAATTTTAAAATCTAAAATAGTTCTCTGGACTGGTGGGATTAGAGGAAATATTTTGCTAGAAAAAGGAATGGTTGATGAAGAAGGAAAAGAAAACAAATGGCCTTTAGGAAGGGGCTTTAGAATAGAAGTAGATGAATATTTTAGGGTAAAAGGAAATCCTGCTGTTTATGCTATTGGCGATAATGCTCTTTATATAGATCCCAAAAGCGGACAACCATTTCCGCTTAATGGACAAGCTGCATATAAAGAAGGAAGGGCTGTCGCAAAATATATAGTTGCAAATATTGAGAACCGTGAAGTGCCTTGCGAAAAGATAGACTTAGAAGGCATTATGGTTTCACTTGGCCCTCTTTCAGGTACTGGCTCTGTCTGGAAACCGCTCAAGCTTGATTTGCCCGTTAATATGCTCTCACGAGTTATGAAACAGCTGATTGAATTGAGATACAAGTTGTTGAATATTAGAAATTAATTTTGCGGAATTAGTCGGTCGAAACTATATTTGCTAATAGATTGCTTTAGATCAATTAGTGAATGAGATTGGCTAACTAAAACCTGTAAAGTGAACTATCATTTGACTACTATGACTACTTTACGCAGAAATTACCAAAAGACTCTCCTAATAGCTAATTGAGATCTCCCCCGTCATTCTGTCCTGGATTTATTTCAGGATTGTTTCAGAACCCCTCTCTCAACAAAAAAGGGGGCTCAGAAGACCTGATTAAAGCTCCTTATTTACCGTGAGGCGGGATGCATAGCTTCATTTTTGGGGTTGGGAAATCAAACCAAGCGAGCAGGAAATTGTTTTTGCGTAACATGAGTGATTGAATTACATTTATTAATCAAGGCTTTGATAATTCTAGTCAGGGAGTTTATAAAATCTGTTTGAAGAAATAAAAAACAAAAATTACAAATTCCTAATTGGAAGCTCATATTGGTCCTTTGGTTTGGGATATGGGCCTTTTTTGCCGCTTATAGCGAGTTGGGTTTTTCGCAAAAACAAATTTATTTCTTTTCAACTACTTCAGTCAGCTCTATGTCAGCTCATTCCTTTCGTTTTGAGTAGTCTGATCTTTGGAGCCTCGCTTTGGGATGCTTATAATCACCCACAAATGCTTGACAAGGAATTTGAGCTAAGGACTACTTTGTGGAAAGTTGCACAGGGATTTATTGATTGGCCTTCAAGAATAATTTTGTTTTTTATTGCGCTTAGAGCTTTTTCTAAGGGATATGTTTCGCTTTTCCTAATTGACAATCTAGCCGAAAATCTTGTGAAATTCTTTATTCGCAAAAGTCTCAAAAAATCTATTTTATTTAATTCAATATGGCCAGGTTTAGGTCATGTCTATATTGGCAAGAATTGGTTTGGTTGGATTTTAGCGACTTGTCACTTAGTCACCTTTATTAGTTTGGCTTATTTGACCTTGGCTCATTTCAATTTTAGTTTAGTAAAAGATTTGACGGCAATTTTTGGCTTTTATTTCCGAATGAACGATCAGGCCTTTATTGACAAATATACTAATTGGTTAGTTTTAGGATTTTTAATTACTGTTTTTTGTTTGAATTATTTGATTGGTTTTATTGGTTTGCCTATTTGGAAAAAGAAAGCATCGACAATTTTGCAACAAGAAAAAATAAAGCAAAGAAATGTATTTGCATCTTTTTTTTCACCACTAAACTGGAATCACAGAAGAGTATTAGGAAGTTTTGGAATTTCATATATTGTGCATTTAGGCATTTTGTGGACTATTACCTTAATTCCATTTGTTTTCAATCAAGCTTCTTTCAAGGAAAGCGTTAATAAAAGAGCTGAACAAATTCAAAAACAATTAGAGAAATTGAAAAAGGCTGAAGCGGAAAAGAAAAAAGATAAAGACAAAATCAAGCCAGCTACAAAAGAAGAGCTCAAGTACAGAGAGCTTCAATTCGATTTGCAAATTCCTGAAAAAATCAAAGGAATTAATGAATTCAATGATAAAAAATTTCAATCAATTGGTGAAATTGCAAAGCCTCAACCAACAATAGGATTTCAGGAAAGAACAAAAGCTTTGCCAAATCCAAAAACCTATAAACAAAATCAAAGTCGTGAAACTAAGAGTTATTCGGAATATATAACTGCAAAAGTAAGAGAGTCAGGCCGTGACAAGCTTATATGGAGTAATGTGGGCAATCCTTTTTCAAATGTTGTCCAATACACAATAGATCCTGATGGCAATATTTCTGATATCGAAATAATTGAATCTTCAGGTAATTTAAAATCAGACTCTTATGTCATTGCAGTATTAGAATCCATGAGCCCAGTCCTTAAATCACCCAATGGCAAAAAAATGATTGTAACCGAACTTTTTTGGAATACTGGTGGAAATATAAATCTAAGAACTAATTTGCAAAATACTTTAGTCACATACCCAGATGGAAGATTGATAGAAGAAAGCAATTAAAACTATTTATTAAAGGTTTTTATAGAAGTAGTTCCAGAGAAAGATCATGAAACAATCCTCAGACATGATATTGAAAGTGAATTAAAAACTGTATGCGAGGATAATAACAGAGAGCATTGATCTTGCTACCCTAAGTCTATTGCCTGACGGATTATCTCGAATAACATTGTATTAAGCCGAGTACTAATTTTACTTAATAATCGTAATAGTAGTATTCACCGTCATCGTAATAGTAGTCATTATCATAGCCATTGTACTGATCATAATATTGAGCTTGTCGTGGTTGTTGCTCATAATAGTAGTGATCATCGTCATAATAGTATTCACTTTCTCTTCTATCCCTACGAATTTGATAAGTATTGTAAGCTGCAGTGCCTAAAGCTGCCGCTCCTAATGCAACTCCTGTTATTGCTAAACCTTTGGGAGTAATTCGTGCTTCTGACTTTTGAGCAATGCCAAATGAACTGAGTAACAAAGCACAAATACAAGTAGCCGCAACAAGTTGATTTATTTTTTTGCGTGAATAGAAAATATCGGAGATTTTCATTTCTCATTTCCTTTTGATTGTGAAATCGGAAGTAGTTGATTGTCTTATCTTTAATATTAAACAATTAAAGCATTCAATCAAAATCACAAATTAGAATAAATGGCAAAGTAAGATTAAAAGCTTGATTCAGAGGGGTTAATATTTTTCTAATTCTGTTTTAAGTATATGAAGAAAATTTAGGCAAATACCCTTAATTCCATAACAATTTAAAACAAAGAAGTATTAATAAGCTGTGCTTGGCATTACTGGATAAGGCTGATAGCGCATGGCAGAATAATAAGTTCTAGATTGCTGAGGATATTGATAATAAGGAGTGCCATTTGCATAAGCATCAGCATAAGCTCTTCTTGCTTTAAGTTCTCTTCCTTCGAGTACCGCATCAAAAACCGTTGCACCAATTCCTACACCATTACCTAATAATTGACTACCTACAACGGCTGCATTTGCGGTTGTATTAGAATTGATTTGCAAAGTGGGAAAACCTCCACTAAAGCTGGTATTGGAACCACCGAGTGAATTGATAACAGAAGTATCAGTAGTCAATTGATTATCAAACCAGAAAGGATAAGCATTTTGTTGAACCAATGATGTTAATTGCTTTAGAGTTTGTCTTCCTAATGAAATACCTGGCGGAGCAAGAAAATCACCTTCTCCTGGCAAAAAGCTATACTCAGCTGTTCCTGGATATAAGCTCTCGGAAACATTGGCTCCGGGGAAAGGCTTACTGGTATTATCGGGTGAAACATAATTGATATTATTGCCAGACATGCTTCCATTCATTTGACCAGATAAGCTAGTTCCACCACTCATTGAATTTGCCGAAGAATTCATCACACTATTCATCATATTGGGATCCACCATGCCCATCATAACTGGCATCGGAAATGGAATAGCACCAAAAACTGATCCTTGAGTCATTGTCTCTGGGCATGGCTGAGGCATGGGAAAATATGGACTTACTAAAGCGCCCGTTGAACAACCTGTGGAAGGAGAAAGTGCAGAAAAACCACCGGAAAACACTTTGGTTGGAACATTGAAAGAGTCTATATCACCAGCTTGCTGTATTTGCTCTTCCTTTTTTTTCTTTTCTTCCTCTTTTTTGGCTTCTTTAGCGCTCTTTACGGTTTTAATCATGGTTCCATCAGGAGCATATTCATACATTGTCCCCGATGGTTGCTTGATTACTATGGCAACTGGTCTAGCTTGCTTAACTAACTTCTTGACTTCATCGGCTCCCTGATAGCTTCTTTCAAGAATTCTGTATTTAATATACCTTTCTCGATCTTTTTCGGTTAAATCTTCTAATTCAACACCAATAAAAAGTACATTTGCATTATGCGTAGCAGTTTCAACTCGTCCAGTTTTTCTTTCAGTTTCAGCACCAGATGGAGAGAAAACGCACATCAAGTTTATGCAATAGCAAAAAAGTATGGCTAAAGCATAAAGGCGCATTTCAGGTTTTGATTTAATATGCATTGATTGTTGGTTTTACTATTCCCGAGTTAGAGAGTAGAAAGCCCAAATCATCAACAAATAGATCTAGTTGTATTAGTTCAATCAAACCAGCAATCGGGGAAGCCCTGAATTCGTTTACTTGATTTGTTTAGGAGAAATATTTTTCAAAAAACAGTACTGAATCCTTCTCACTTACTCATGTTACGAAAACAATTATCACGATTAGTGAGAAAGATCCTGAAACTTGCGTAAAGTAAGTTACTCAGAGAAATCTCTTTAAAATTTGATAACGTAATTTGAAGAATCATCAAAATCTTATTCTCTTCATGCATAATCATGCTTAAAGTCCAAATATTAAAAGTCACAAAACAATGTCAAGAATTCTGACAATCTGTTTATTGTTATTGCTCAGCTTCTCACTCAATGGATGTAAAGAAGAAAATAACAATTCAGCGCAAAATGAAAATTCCAATCAAGGAAAACAAATTGAAGAAATAGATTCAAAAAGTGAAGACAACGAAATTTCACCTGATCGAAGGTTGAAAGCTTTTGTATATGAAGTTGATGGTGATAATAAAAAAACCACCTATCGAATTACAGTTGCAGACACCGAACAAAGCAAAATTATTTTTTCGCAAGAATATGCCCTAGAAGAATATAAATCTGCTGATTTAGATAGTTTGGAAGGCAAAGCTTCTCAGAAGTCGGATTCAACAGGTGAAACCAAGAAGAACGAAAAAACTAGCAAATTATCGGATCGAGTCAAAATTGAAAAATTATTTGATGATTTGGTAATTATTTCGGAAAAGAAAGATGATGAAAATTATGTCTATAAAGCAATTCATCCAGATAGTAATGAGATCAAAGAAATCAAGGAATGTTTGATAGAAGGCAAATCTTACAAAAATTTCAAAATCATTAATTTCTCTGAAGCAGAATATGAATGCGAAGCCAAAAGTACTGCTAATGGTGAGCCCAGTAATGAGCTTAGTGAAGACAAAGAATTTAAAGATGCAGAATTGCTTAAAGGAAAAAATAAATGGCCTGAATTTGATAAAGCTGCAAATCCTCAACTGCTTTTAAATGACTCTCAATCAAATAATCCTCAAAGCAATGAACAAAAACTTAACCAACAAAAGCTAAGTCAACAAGTCAAATCTTCAAATTCATTCAGAGCGGAGCTATCACCATTCAATTTGAATAAAGAGCAAACCGATTATGGACAAAGAGTTGAGTTGAAAGTATATAAAGATAATAAGCTTCTTTATATCAAGCGATTCAGCGGTAAATGCACAGGCTGCAAATGGATAAATCAAGATAATTGGAAAGAAGCTTTTAGAATCGAACAAGTTGAAGAAGACAAAGTATTGCTGACTCAATTATTGAAGGAATTAGATCCACCTTCAATTGAACCTCTATATGCATCTTTGCTGATTATTCCTAGCCAGAAAAAGCTTATTCATTTAGATTGTTCGGACAAAGGCGGAGATTCAAGTTATGTAAGCAAAATAAAAGGCAAAACCTATGAATGCGAAAGGGTAAATACCTCCTCTGGAAAAATAGTTTTACCTTTGCCTGAAAATTGATTGTGAGATTTCTATAGAATAAAGCTTTAATAATTTGAATTAAGTTTGTGAAGTCTAGGTAAATATATTTAAAGAAAAATTCATGGCATTTTTTGCGCAACTCCTCAACATGATCGGTCAATTACCTCTTTTATTGGCTTGCCTCATTTTGGCTTGTCTTTCTTTGCCGCAATTTGTGGGAGATAGCAATAAGGAAATTGGAATTTTATGCGGGATCTTTTGTTCATTTAGTTTTGTTTCTTATCTTTTGAACAGATTCAATCATTTTAGACAATTAGACAGGAGCTTCTGGAGTCTAGATTTGCTGAAAAGAATCAGGCTCAATAAAATTGATTTGGCGGTTTTTCTATTATTCTTTTCGGCCTGTTTGTCGACTTTAACTTCATATTTCTTTCGAGAAAGCCTATCTGGACTGATTAAATATGCATTTTATTTTTTCTTGTATATTGGCTTTTGTTTATTGATTCGAGATCGAAAAATTGTTTTTGCTTTACTTACAGCGTCATTTATTGGGCTTATCTGGGCCGATTTAGAAGGAATTAAACAGGTTTTATTCGGGGCGGAACAGCTTGCCACCTGGGAAGACCCAAATATTCATGCCAGCAATCAATTAAGCCGTATTTATTCCACCTTTTTAAATCCAAATCTCTGCGCTTCGTATATGCTGACTCTATGGCCTCTGAGCTTTATTGGTTTTTATTTTCTGGGCAAATCTTTTTTAGCGAAATCTGTCTCTCAGTCAGAAAGTTTAAAGATTCGTAATTCTCTCATTGGATTGAGTCTTTTGATTTTAGGTTTAATCACGGTTTATTTGATTTTGCAAACAGGCAGTCGAGGAGCTTGGATTGCTTTATTTGTTCAGCTTGGTTTTATAATTGCATTTATATTGACTTTTTTCAAGCCTTCTTTTGCTCTAATTTCCAGCTTAGCTTTGCCATTAGTGGGAGGGGCTTTTTATCTAATTTCTAAGCCTAATTTTATGAATAGAATTCTTTCAATTTTCAGTTCATACGATCACAGCAGCAACTCCTTTAGGCTACATGTTTGGCAAGCTTGTTTCAGAATAATTCGAGACAATCCAATTTTTGGTATAGGGCCAGGCTCAAAGGTCTTTTATTTGATTTATGGAATATATATGGATGCGGGATATAGCGCTTTGGGTGCTTATAGTGTATTTATAGAGATTGCCGCCGAAATGGGCTTTATTGGTTTACTTCTGCTCTTATTCCTAATATTTAGTTTGGCTTCTGAGGGTATTAAAGTTTTGTCAAGTTTTAAATCACAATTTCAGTCCTATAAATTGATTTTTGCAAACCCAAATTTATTAATTATTGCTGGGGTGTTAATAAGTCTTGCGGGACTGCTAGTGAGTTCATTCTTTGATATTGTTATTCTTCGACCTCAAGTTCAAATAGCTTTGTGGTTATTAATTGCAGTTTTGCGTTTTTATTCATTAGAAAAAGAGAAGAAGGATTAAATTAAGAGGAAAGACATATGCCTAAAACACTTGAATTAAATATTAATAGACCCGCAATTAAATACACCATCGATATCCATGAAGGCAATTTGATGAATTTGCCCAAAATATTAAAAATCAAGCTAGGGCTTAAAGAAACTTTGCCTAAGATTTTTTTAATTACGCATCTAAATTTAAATACTCTTTATGGTCAAAAGCTTGCTAAAGAATTTGAGAAAGAGGGTTTCCCCATTACTGTAGAATCTGTTAATTCAGGCGAATCAATTAAAAGTTGGATTACGGCTGAAAAACTTTTGCATAGAATGATTGGCTTGGAATTAGATCGTTCTTCTGTTGTAATTGCGCTCGGTGGGGGTGTTATTGGTGATATGTCCGGATTTGTCAGTTCTGTTTATCAGAGAGGCATTCGTTTTGTGCAAGTCCCTACAAGCTTAGTAGCTATGGTTGATTCTTCAGTTGGTGGCAAGGTGGCCGTTAATTTAGGTTTATCTGGTAAAAATCTAATTGGTGCTTTTCATCAGCCTAGTTTTGTCCTCATGGATTTATCTCTTCTCAAGAGCTTGCCTGATGCTGAATGGAAAAATGGACTCAGCGAAGTTCTCAAGTGCGCTTTTATTAGAGATGATAATGGAAGCTTCTACAATTGGCTTATAGAAAATAAAGCTGCAATTCTACAAAAGACTGACTATGCCATCATCTCACAATTGATTTATGAGGCCGTTAAGACAAAAGCTACTATAGTCTCAAAAGATGAAATGGAAACAAATGGTTTGAGAATCTTGTTAAATTTAGGTCACACTTTCGGGCACTCACTGGAAGCCGCTAGTCGTTACAGACTGGCTCATGGTGAAGCAATTGCAATTGGTATGACTCTTGCAGCAAGGCTGAGCTTGAAGTTAGGCAAAATCAATATTAGTGTTTTTGAACAAATAATGAATATGATTCGTGAATTTGGTCTCACAGATCATATAGAAAAAAAATACTCATTTACCTCAACTGAATTAATTCGTCACTTCAAGCATGATAAAAAAGTGGAAACGGGTCAAGTCAGATTCATTCTTCCAGTCGGCAATTTAGGACATTCAGAAATTGTTCAAAACGTAGATGAGGAGAAGTTGAAAGAAGTTTTTTCTGAAGCTACATATTAAAAACTTGAGTGATTTTGGACTAATTTCAATATTGAGAGTTCTAACTCATTCTTTTATAGGGATCACTTAAATTTCTAAGCCTACATTGAGAAGTCTATTCTTCATCTTTATCTTTTAGGAGATTCATATTAAGAGAACGCTAATAGTGGATTATTTATTTAGAGGGAATTATGGTCAAACTTTTTCTAATCTTTAAGAGTTAAACCCTATAAAAATTGTGGAATTCTATTTTTAGATTTGAACTCACAAAATATTTTAGGCCTCCCGAAATTTATGAAAAACACATTCCTCTTAACATTCATAATTGCCTTGATACTCTCTTCGGGAGCGTATTCTAGCGACTTTGGCACAAAAAACACTTTTGATGTTAACGATGGCTATTTTCATGAAGCCAATCAAGTGCCTGAATATTATCGTCCAGCCAGTATTAATCCACTTATGGCGATGTTGCCAGAATATTCAATGTTTGGCCCCGGCTTTATTTGCGACTACAGACAAGCTCCTCCAGTTTATCGTTTACCCATGCAATACAATCGCAATATCGGTTACAGAGAGGCTGATTGGCTCAATAATCACATTCTCGACAGACGTGGATTACCCGTAAATTTTGGTGGTTGGAATTATTAATTGAATCTTTTCTTGTTTTCTTGGCTTCGTATTTTCCTCTGTTTTTTCTTTGTTTTTCTTCTTGCAAGTTAAACTTATTGTTTAAAAAGTGACTGTCATCAAGTTACCTTCTCAATAAACTTGATATTTTTAAAACTTATTAGCTTTAAAAATAAATTTAGAACTTGCCCACATCATCAGAGAAAACAGGTCAGCCAATGTTTAATCAAAAACTCTTTTTAATGATTCCTGGCGCAACTCCAGTTCCCGAATCTGCTCTGGTTGAATTAGCCCGTCATCCGCTTCCTCATCGCAGCCCGGAGTTTTCTAGTATTTTCATGGAATGCAATGAGGGCTTAAATGAGATTGCACAAACAAAAGAAGCCACACCAATTATTTATGCTGCAAGCGGCACCGGAGGGATGGAAGCAATTTTGGCTAATCTTCTCAGTCCTGGCGATAAAGTTTTATCTGTAATCAATGGTGTATTCGGCAAGCGCTGGGCTGATATGGCTGAATTATTTGGAGCTGAAGTTGAGAGAATTTCTCTTCCACACGGCAAAGCCGTTCAAATAGAGCAAGTCAAAGGAGCACTTGATGATGATACTGAAAAGAAAATCAAATTAGTTTTAGTTACTTTTTCCGAAACCTCAACTGGCGTAGTCAATCCAATTCAGGCAATTGCAAAATTAGTTCGTGAACATGGAGCTTTGATTGCGATCGATGCAATTACTGGGCTGGGTGCAATGCCTCTAAAAATGGATGATTGGGGAATTGATGTCTTGGTTTCTGGTAGCCAAAAAGGGTTTATGATTCCTCCAGGTTTAGCTTTTGTTTGGGTAGGACCTAGGGCTTGGGAAGCACATAAAGAAGCTAAATTCCCGCGTTTCTATTGGGATTGGACAAAAGCAAAGAAAGCACTCGAAGACAAAACAACAGCCTTTACTCCGAACGTTTCATTGATTTGCGCATTAAGAGAAACTCTCAGATTGATGAGAGCGGAAGGTGTTGAAAAAGCTTGGAAACGTCACGAAAGGCTCAAGCAATGTACTCGTAGATCTGTTCAGGCAATGGGACTTGAGCTCCTGACAATTGATTCGGAAGGAAGTTCAGCAATTACCGCAATCAAGCCTCCAGCTGGAATTGAAGTAAAACAAATACGCAAAAAATTAAAAGAAGATTGGCAAATTGTAGTGGCCGATGGACAAGCCGATTTACAAGGCAAAATATTTAGAATTGGACATTTAGGATTTGTTTGTGATCGTGATGTTTTGACTGCGCTTAGTGCTTTAGCTCATGTGCTAGAAGGTCTTGGACATTCAGTTGGAAATAATTGGACTAAAGTCTATGCCGACACACTTAAAGAATTTGCAGCTTGACGCGAAAGGATGGAATCGAGCTCATGAATTGAGTTCATACAAAAAATGAAGACAAAAGATGAACAAGTTTCATTATCGCTTCCTTGATTACTATCTTTTTCACTTCACCAGTCACATCAATAGGCAAGTCTCTAAGCAAGTTTTTCATCAATTGAATTAAAAATGATTTGCCTTTTTGAGTATTTTTTCTATAGAGAACATATAAAGCCCTTGTAATTCTGTTCAAAGAATCTTGACTTGAAGGTAATGTGTTTCTTAAAAGCCTTAGAGATTCTTGCGCTTTATAATCTCCAGAAATTATTACGCTAAATAACTCTTTCTTTGAAAGCATTTCTTCTGGAGTAATATCAATTGTTGAGATTTTCTCTATTTGTCCAGTATTACCCTGAACAGCAAATTCATCAAGATCTTGTTCTGTAATTTCCACAGATAGCTCTATTAAAGTATCAAACGTACTGTCAATTACAAGCTCAATTACTCGCTGAGTATTTTCATCTAATGGCTGTTCTTGGTTTATCTCCACTCCTAATGAGAGATACAATCGGTCAAGGAAAATATTGCATTCATTAAATTCATTATGCTTCTTAATTAATTCAATCCAATGAAGAAATTGTTTAATTACTAAATCATGATCTTGCCAGCGATTAATAATTCCATTGGAATATTCAGATTCAGGTTGTAAAGAACTCAAAAAACTTAGCCCTGTAACAACATCTAAACCTACAGACTGTATTGCAAAATAGAAAGAAGAGGTTTTATCAGAATCATTAATTAATACTGGAAAGGTTGGATGGATATGCAATGAAACAAGAGATTTATTTTCATTGCATATTTTTTCAATTTGCTTGGTGAGCTTATTAAATCCACTTTTTACAACTATTGGTGCACTTTTCTCACCCTTTGTAAGAAGGTATGGTTTTGTGAAGATTTGTTTTGACATAATGAAATCCTCTGATTTATGCTCAAGGCTTGCAATCTATTCAGGCTTGACATTCACAATAAAACCATCAACACGATAAAGAGCGTCTTCCAAAGCTATTCTCGTTCCGATTTTGAGTTGATTCCCATGAGACATATATCCATTGACTGTCGAAAGTGCTTCTTTGTCTTTGAGAGTTAATCTGCACTGCCATAAAAATGGCTCTTTAAAAGCTTCTTCTTGAGCGGGTGCTTCAACAGTTGGAACGCTTACACGACGTAAATAGAATCTATCAGTTGATAAAGGTACACAGTTATAATCGACTATTTCCAGCTTCCCATGAGGACGATTACGAATAATGAGATTGGCAAATTTGCCTTTTTCAAACAAATCATTTCTAGTTGAAGGAATTTCATCAAGCCAAATATCTAAAATAACGGCTTCATTTCCTTTGACTACTTTATTGACACCACTCATCTTGAATTGCCTAAAGAAAAAAGCAAAACCAGTGAGCACAAAAATTATCGCTAAAACTATATAGGTTGATTTATTCATGAAAAAGCCTTATTAATCGAATAAGTAATAATTTACAATAGGCAAGCCGATTCAAGAAGCTAATCTAACAAAATAAATATTGTGCAAAAGAAAAAAACAATTGCTTTGACTTATGGAGACCCCAAAGGCATTGGCTTAGAAATATTAAATAAATTAATTGCCGAAGGCTCACTTACAGAGTTTTTTTCAAACAATGATTTTGTGATTTTCGGATCTACAGATTTAATCGATATTCCTACAAATCAAAAAGCTTTTATTCAAGTTCACAATATTCCCAATTTACCTGAAGAAAGCGGAGCACATAGTTTTTTGTGTTTGGATAATGCAATTAATTTTTGTTTGAATCTTTGCTTATCGCCTAACAACTCATTAGCAGGTTTAGTCACAGGCCCAATTAGCAAAGAACGGTGGTCACAAGCTGGCCACAAATGGACTGGTCAAACTGAATTATTGGGCTTCAAATCAAAGTACTCACCCGAAATGCTCTTTGTAGCCAAAGACTGGAAAGTATTGCTTCTCACCCGTCATATTGCTCTAAAAGATGTTGTGCAAACTCTCTCTAAGCATAGATTTGAATCAGCAGTTCTGACTCTCAAGAAATTCCTGAAAGAAAAATATTCTCTAAATAATCCCAAAATCGCATTGGCTGGCCTCAATCCTCATGCTGGCGATAATGGGGAAATTGGAACAGAGGAAATTGATTATCTAAAAGCTTGGTGTGAAGAACTTGAAATCGAAGGCCCTTTTTCTCCTGACGATATTTGGATTCGCTCCAGCAAAGACTATCTGAGAAACAATAAGCAAGAATTTGATGCCTATTTGGCTCCTTATCACGATCAAGTTTTACCTTTAATCAAAACAATTACAAACTTTGAAGCTGTAAATGTTTCTATTGGTTTACCTTTTTTAAGGACTTCACCTGATCATGGAACAGCTTTTCATTTAGTTGGTACTGGCAAAGCTGATTGTAAACCTTTCCTCGAAGCGATTAAATTATGTTCTGAATTATCTTAATTGCATTGAACAAAGCCATTTTGAATTCAGAATTGATTTAAATAGATGAGAAATGTCCTTTTGTTTATCTTTTCTCAACAATACTAATCGCCAAGCGTAATACATGTAGAATGAATTATAGGGGTATGGATTTGTTGATTTACAACTTAAATCTTTTGTACAAATAAGGGAGTAACTTTTATGGCTACAGCTAATATAAATTTGCCTAGTTCAGACAGGTCTTTGAGTTTATTTGAAAATGCTAATAAGGCATTAACTCAAAGATTATTTCCACAATCGACATCATCAATCGATCCCAATTGGGAAACGAATAATTCGAATTCAAAATTACAAAAATTCACACCACAAGTCGAATCTTCCGATCAATGGAAAGGACAAAGCTTAAAAGACGTGTTGGAGATTGTTAATAGAAATGATAAATTTGCAACCGATCTAGATGCAAAAAACAATATTTCTCCTTTACAAATAAAGGCTAATACTAATATACCAATTGGAACAAAGGGATTCGTAAATTTCAGAGGAATTCATGATGGCTTTGATATACCGATTGAAGTCTCTGGACATGTCGAAAACAATAGTAATACTCTCCAAAAAATAGCTATTCCCGGAGCAGAGGAACTTGGCTTAATAGGAAAAAATGTTGAATTACGCTTAAAAGACTTTTCTAATTCTCAGATTGATTCTTCAGCAATTTATGCTTAAAAAGATGATTTACTTCTTCGCGAAACTGATGAAATATTGACCCTTCAGGATAGTTCTCCAAATCATCGCAAAGAATATCGGCAAGCTCAAGATAATGCCAAGATTGAGATTCCTTGCCTCGTCCAAATTTACTCCAGACTTTATCACCAGTCAAATCATAGTCGAGAGATATACTTCTCAGATTGTGTAATTTGTCAGCACAAGCTATAAGCCGGACTTCAGCGGGAGCATTACGGAGAGTTTCATGTGTATGTTTCTTTCTACTTTCCCAATTCGCTTTTGGATCAAATTCGGAGCAGGCTTCAACTAGTTTTGCTATTTTATGTCCAAATTCGGCTTCGATTTCTTCAATAGTAATCTCGGTATCTTCGACAACATCATGCAATAAACCTGCAACTATTTGATCGTCTGTGGCATTTGCTTCTTTGAGTATCCATGCAACTGCAAAAGGATGTGAAATATAGGGAATATCGCTGCCTTTGCGAAATTGGTTATTGTGAGCTCTGGCAGAGTACTTTATAGCTTTATCGATAATGGCTTCCATGAATAAAGTTTAAATGAAGTTCAAAT
>Ga0208362_1000069_pt1 | contig 30700 bp, 21 predicted proteins | sample LakMenEpi13Oct10_FD_150693 | JGI IMG/M metagenome (GOLD analysis project Ga0208362, IMG submission 150693) | Freshwater microbial communities from Lake Mendota, WI - 13OCT2010 deep hole epilimnion (SPAdes) | ecosystem: Environmental > Aquatic > Freshwater > Lake > Epilimnion/Euphotic zone ... | reverse complement strand
AACAAAAAATCTAATTGCATTACCCGAGAATGATTGCAGTGCTTTTTCAATTGTTATGAAATTGCCTTCTGACTTGGACATTTTTTTGCCATCAACCATAATCATTCCATTGTGAATCCAATAATTGGCAAATTTCTTTTGATGCAGAGCCTCTGACTGAGCAATTTCATTTTCATGATGCGGGAAAACCAAATCTTCTCCACCACCATGAATATCAATTGTCTCGCCCAAATAACGTTTAATCATTGACGAGCATTCCAAATGCCAGCCAGGTCGTCCATGCCCAAACGGACTATCAAAGCCAATTTCGTCTTTCGCAAAACCCTTCCACAAGGCAAAATCGGCATTACTCTCTTTGCAATCTTGATGCTCGATTCGAGAAACAACTTCATCTGGACAAACTAATTTTTTCAATTGTCCATAATCATTAAATGACTTCACCCGAAAATAAACATCATTGTTTTCCGTTCTATAAGCATGTTCTTTATCAATTAGTCCTTGAATGAAGTCAAACATTTGCGGAAGGTTTTCGGTAGCCTTTGGCTCATGATCGGGCCATTGAATATTCAGAGCTTGCATGTCACGCCAGAATTTATAAGTTTCAATTCGCGCAAGCTTTTCAGGCTCAATACCAAGTAGTTTTGCGCGATTAATAATTTTGTCGTCTATATCAGTGATATTACGAACCCAAGTGGTATCAAAACCGATTTCACGCAAATATCTCACCAATACATCCCAAGCTATAAAACTACGGGCATGACCAATATGTGACGAATCATAAACAGTTGGTCCACAAGTATATAAACTGATTTTGCCAGGGTTAATAGTTTGAATTTCCTCAACTTGTCTATGAAGGCTATTGAAAAGAGAGAGTTTGGGCAAATCAGAATTCATGAAATTTTAAATACTTAGGTAAAAGCGGGAAAAAAACGAAATGGACTATACAGACTAATCCTTGTATGGACACAAGATAACGATAATTAACTTACTAAAGTGCAAATTTTACTAATGATTCTGGAAAATTCTGAAAATCATTTTTAATCTTCTTCTAATTTCAATTCAGAATATGGATTATCAGGATGAAGATAATTGAAACAGGATAAAAAAGAGTATAAAAAAATCTTGGACATCCTTCTAATCCTCTCAATCTTGTTCAAAATTAATTCTTTGTATACTTAATTTAGTTGAATATCAATCCAATTAGGAATTATTCCTTATGCTTTCAATTGAATTATCTCAAGATATAGAGAAACGCTTAAATGATTTGTCAAAGCAAACTGGCAAAACTACTGATTTTTATGTTCGTGAAGCGATAATTGAGCACTTAGAAGATTTGGAAGATTATTATTTAGCTGAACTGAGGCTCAAGTCTAATGTACCTTCAATTAACATAGAACAAGTGGAGAAAGAGCTTGGTTTGGCAAATTAAATTTGATCCGAAAGCTCAAAAAGAGCTAGAAAGTTTGGATAGAAATATACAAAAAAGGATAATAAACTTTCTGAAAGACAGAGTAGCGGCATCGGATAATCCACGCAGCTTTGGTGAAGCCTTGAGAGGACCTGATCTGGGCAAATTTTGGAAGTATAGAGTTGGTGATTACCGAATAGTGTGTCAAATCCAAGATCAACTAGTGTCAATTTTAGTACTTCGTATGGGACACAGAAGAGAAATATATAAACAACACTAATCACAATTCAGAACAGGGATTATCAGGATGAAAATAATTGAAGCAGGATAAGAAGCCGTACAAGAAATCCTGTTCATCCTTCTAAATCCTCTAAATCTTGTTCTAAATTAATCCTTGTTCAACAAAAGATTAAACTTTGATTTGTAGTATGCACTTATATGGGTTGAGGGGATCTTTATGACTTAAGATTGTGAGTATCAAAGGGGGATATTAAGTAGTTTTTAGTTAACTCAGTTATAAGTACTGAGCTTGATCAATAAGGTTAATAAGTATCTTGAGAGTTCACAAATCAAGAAAAGTATTAATCAAGCAAATCAAGTTCATACTTCTTAGCAAAAGCTTAACGGGGGAAGACTATGTTGATATCAGGGAAAACGAAATTACTTCTAAATCAAGAAGAACAAGAATCACGAGGGTATTAATTATGGCAGTTGGATCAATACAACAAAGAATTCCAGGTGGAGCTATAAATGGCAGTGCTGCTTCTACTCCTGATCCATCCCGCGCAAACCCAGTTAGGAGAGCAGATGAGTTTGTTCCTACAGGCGGTTTTGCTTCGATTAATGGATCCAAATTTGATGTAGATTCCAATCTCAACCGTGCTGGAGTAAGGGTCGTTCAGGCTGCTATCAGAGCTGCTCAAGCAAGCCAAGGAGGCAATGGAGTAAATCCTGGTATAGCGTCCAAAGAAGCAGCTTCGGCAGTTGAGGATATACGCAAAACAATTGTCACTGCAGATCTGAGCAATCCATTAACCACTGTCAGAGACGGTGGAATTAGTCAAGGATTAACTAATGTTGGCACTAGGTTTAATAGCTTTGCTGCAACTATTGGCTCTGTTCAAGGAGGAGGAAGAGAAGGGCAAACTATTGCAGCGCAATCAATTACTAATGTAATTCAAGCTATTACTGAGAATCCTGAACAGTTTTTAACCACTGTTACTGAAAGCACTCCTGAGTTGCAAGGTAATTCAGATCTTGGTAATCAAGAATTCAAAAAGCAAGTTTTAGAATATTTGAGTTTAATTGTTCCTGGATTAAGACAGTTGCAAAGCAGCTTACAGTTTGGAATTCAATCATCGAAAGCTCTTGGTGATGAAAACAAGACAGCATTACAAGGGTTGAAGTTTAGCTCTAATTCAGGGGGTAATAATGGAGGAAGTCCATAAGGGTAATTAAATGAATACCCTTGAGATCATTTATGAAAACAAAAACATAATATTCACTTCACATAATAGAGGAAACTAACCTCAACTAAACTATTATGAACGACACAATTTCGAGGCTTCCAAGTATAGGTACTAATCCACCTTTTTTTAGCGACGCATTTAGAAGCCTTCATACTCCCAATAAATCAACTCCTTTTAATCAGATTCTTCAGACTCATGACCGATTTGATATTGTTACAAAACTAACTCCCAAAATGATAATTGAAGCTTTTCTGGCTTCATCTAAAAATGGTGCTATCAATTTGATCGAGGGTTTTCGCAATCAAATGGCTCAACTTCAAACATCGGGCGCAATAGGTTTGCAAGCTGCTACCTCGACAGGCGGGGGGCAAGTTTCTCAACAAGGTCTTTATACTAATTTTGGGGTTGGGGGATTTGCAGATTTCTTACGCAAAAACTCTAGTGGAGAATTAGCTGTTTTTACTGAGCAAGCTGAGGCTATAAAATCTGGAATTAATATTATTCTTGAAAACCCAATTGAAGCTGCCAAGAGTATTGGTGGTTCGGAGGGATTCAACGTTTCTGGTCGTGGAGTTATTTCTAGCGACCAAGCTGCCAAAGAATTAACGGAAGCAATAAAGGCCAATCCTAGTATTGTTCAAGCTTTACTTCAACTTCAACCTACTCTGGACTATTTTATACAATCACAAAAAAGTAAGGAATCACTTGGAACTGAACAAGAAAAATTAGCTAAACAAATTACCGAGAAACCTCCAGGCTCAAATGGTTCACCAAATCAAGCAGGGTAATACTTAAATTGCTAGTGATTTGCACATAATTGAATACTAGCTTTTAAACCTTATAATTCACTTAGATAAAGAAATAGAGGTAATAGCAATGTCAATTTCAAATTCAGGAATTCAACCTAGTTTTCCACAAGCATACAACCGTTTAAATAATCCTCCAAGAAATGTAAGCAATCAGAGAAAAATAACTGAACTTCTCTCTAAAGTTCAATCTGGAGGTATTTACGGCAGCGCCCAAGAAAAAGCGGCTAATTGGCTTCTCAGACTTGCAAGCGGAGACAAAAGCGTATTGAACGAATTACAGAAGAAAACTTCTCAAGCGGTTTTCAATGATTCTAATGCATCTCCTCTCAAAGATTTTCTTGGACAAAACTCCGCAGTTTCAGCAGGGTTTAATTTGGGAGATCCATATTCAGGATTTATTGATGCTGATTTAAAAACCAATACCCTTTTTTCAGAGAGAAGATTCTTGTCCTACTTCCTCGATGTATTGAGACAAAATGTACCAGGGGTTCAATCTCTCTTGCAGGAAGTTTTTGGTTTGAGTAAGGAAGATTCTCAGAGTTTAGCTGCAGATCTTTTAACAGCAGTAAATGAAAAATTTCCAGATTTGGTTGCTACTTTAAATCAAGAATCCCAAAGAATTCAATCAACTGAAAATTATTTATCTCAGAATAAAACAATACTCGGAAGTATGAAGCAAGCAAATGATCAAATATTAACTAAGGCTATAACTTTCGGTGGCGGTGGAAATGGTTAGATTCTTTATTTGGAGTATAGGAGATTAGAGAAGTTCAAACTCTTTACAGCTTCTCTAATTGGGGTTTGTGCGGCTTCAATGGAGGATATTCTATTAGAGAGTATTGTTTTCATTCTTTGAAGTGCATAATTAACCATTAAGTCATCAACTCCAAGATCTAATGAAGACAGTAGATTGTTCCGTTCTTCAATGGGTAAAGTTAAAGCATATTCCTGAATAACTTTAATGACTTGGCCTTTTGAAACAACATCTTTGTCTGATTTTGGTTTTAGTTCTAGTATCTTGTCTATTAATTTTTTAGAATCACCATAGCCTTTAGCTTTAATCGCATTTCCTAAAACGTTGAAGTTGAAAACATCTTCCTGATTCCCTTTAATTAGTGATTTGACTTCACTGAGGGCTCCTCCAAGCAGTCGATCTCTTCCGTCAGATCCTTCTCCTTGAGGAGCGGTAGAAACAACTTTGCCAATATAATTCGATGCTGAAATAGTAACTGAAGCCAAAGCGTATTGCAAAGTTGGTCCATCAAGGAAATTAGGGAGCAGAGAAGTCAAAGGACTATACAATTCCATTAGCAGGAATCTTTTGTCTAGAATTTTCAAGAGATTCCTAATTAAAACCTCAACTTCTTCCATTGGATCAGTGCATTGTGACACTTTGTCAATAAAAGCTTTCGACAAAGTAAGTACACTTCTCTGTTCATCTGGCGAAAATGTTAAATCAATCGTTCTAGAATCCGAACTTGTACCATTTGATTGTTGAGTTTGTTGATTGGGGTTAATTTCAATTAACAATTCTGGTTTTGTTTGTAGTTTTCTATCATTTGCTTTAATTGATGAATTTAAAGTAATAGGAGTACTTTCATTATCATCTGCTTTAATACTCAAACCAGTTACTGTAAAATCAGTTGTCGGCAATTGTGCACTATTCATCCTGAGGTTAATTCCAGATACTTTACCCGCAGTGTCATACTCAAGTACAAATGCGAATTGAGTATCTATTTCTTTTCTGCCAACTGTAATTTTGACATTCTGTATTCTTCCATTTTGAGTCAAATACTCAGCCGTTTTTTTGTCGAGCCCAATCAGCTTTTGTCCACCTATTTCAAGATTGTCTAATTTGATCTCTATATCTCTGAGAGAAAATGGTTGATTTGTATCTGGATCTCTGAGGGTTTTATCTTTGTTATCGTCTGATGGAAGGCTGACTTGGTTTTGAGTATTGGTAATAATTGGCTGGGGAATAACTATATTGCTTTTCACGCTACTAGATACGCTAAGCATAGTGTCAAAGCCTTGAGGCGAATTGCTTTGGGCTTTTTTTACTATTTCTTCGGCTTTTTCTTTTGTTAGCTTTGATTCAGTTCCGCTGTTTGAATATTGAACAAGTGCATTCACTGTCTCTGATTCACTTTCTATATTGGTATCGGTAGAAGAGGGATTCTCAGGAAGTAAATCTATTTTGTCTTTTGACCCACCTATTGAAGAAATAGTATCTATGGCGGGTCTTATTTCATCAGCATCTAGATAGTCTCCATAATTTCGAACAAGCAAGTCAACTCCCACAGAAGCCTTGGGACTGGCTTTGTTCAATTCAACGAGGTTAATGGATTTATTTTCTTTTTTAACAAAATTAAATAATGTAGTGCTGAGAATCGTTTCTAAATTAGTGGACATGATTTACCCCTTTTCAAAAGATGCCCTTTGCATACATACAAATCTAGGGTAATCGTTTATTGAACCAAATATGAGATGGGTTTAATCTAAGCCGTGATTTATAGGATTAACGGTACCTATTTTGCAAACAACTTATCGAAACTAATATGACAATAGCCTCTGGGATTTTTCTTTAAATACTGTTGATGATAATCTTCGGCATCGTAGAAAGTTGTAGTTGAAATAATTTGAGTAACAATTTGTCTATTAAATTTGCCAGATGAATTCAGCTTTTCTTTTGATTGCTGGGCTTGTTGCTCTTGCTCAGAACTGAAATAAAAAATAGCAGATCGATATTGACTTCCGTAATCTGGGCCTTGTCTGTTGAGAGTCGTTGGATCATGCACTTCCCAGAAAAAATCCAATAATTGTCCATAAGAAATTTTCGTTGAATCAAATTCAATTTCTACTGCTTCAGCATGACCAGTAGTATCGGTACAAATTTCTTTATAGGTTGGATTTCCTATTTTACCGCCAATATAGCCAACTTTTGTATTGGTCACACCAGGCAATCTGCTAAATGCCTCTTCCACTCCCCAAAAGCAACCCGCTGCAAAAATTGCTTTTTCGATTTTCGCTGATTGATTTTCCATAAGAAATATCCCAAAATAAGTTAGAAGGTATGTTGTTAATCCAAAATAGAATTTCCACATTCTCCCATTTCAAGAATGAAGTGAGTCATGGTTCTTCAGCTTAACCTGAGAGCTCGGTATATTATCACAAGAGGTAGGTAGAATTTAGGAAGCATTCAGTCACTACAATTTAAGAGATAAATGAACTGCAACCAAAACTAACATCTTCCTCCCCTCTCGCTTTAGGAGAGGGGTTGGGGGAGAGGGCTCTCAGGCTTTAAGTAGATTAAGGAAAGAAGCTTAATTAGAAGCAAGGGCACCTGCACCATATTTAGAGAATTTATAATCTCCTGCCTGCGCAAGTTCTAAAGCTTCTTTTTCTTTGATCAATTGTTCCCTGCGCAATTTGCGTGCATAACCCGTTCCCGCTGGAATAAGCTTACCAACAATTACGTTTTCCTTGAGGCCTCTCAATTCATCAGATTTGCCTTCCAACGAGCTTTCTGCCAAGATTCTAGTGGTTTCTTGGAAGCTAGCTGCTGAGATGAAGCTCTTAGTGTTCAAGCTGGCCTTTGTGATACCAAGCAAGATGTGTTTATAGGTTGCTTCTTCACCTTCTTCAAGCACAACTTTTTCATTAGCTCTTTGAAGCTCACTTAGTTCAATCATTTCACCAGGAAGGAAAATAGTATCTCCTGGATCTTCGACTTTCACCTTCATTGTCATTTGACGAACAATAACTTCAATGTGCTTATCTGAGATTTCAACCCCTTGGCTACAATACACTTGTTGAACTTCATTGATTAAATGGAGCTGAACAGCTAATTGACCTAAGACTTCCATGATTTGATGTGGGTTCAAAATTCCATCAGTGATTGCTTCACCATATTTAACTTGTTGTCCATCATCAATCAATAAATTTTGACCAGGTGGAATTTCAACTTCCAAAGGCTCTTCGGCACCGTTGATGATTGAAACCTTGACATCACTGACACCAGTACCAATTGGCTCAATTTTGACAATACCTTCAATTGGTGCAAGTATAGCTGGCTCTTTTGGTTTACGTCCTTCAAGCAACTCTTCAACCCTTGGGAGACCCTGAACAATATCACCCGTTTTTTGCTGTTCAAATATAAGAGTAGCCAACTGATCACCACGTTGAACCAGTGAACCTGACTCAATTTGCAGCTGAGTACCTGCACTAATCAAATACGGTCTTCCTTTGAGCAGTATGAGTGTATTACTATCGAGTGCAACGATTTGACCAGACTGATCCGCAATAATCTTGCCAGCAGCGTCAACAATATCGCCTTTTTTGACATAATTACCAATTTTGATATTTGAAGAAGGCTCACACTGGAAATAGCTAAGATGCTGAGTTGTAATCAAAAGCAATTTACGATCATCTTGATGACTTAATCTAATTTCTCCAGCTGAACTTGCTAAAACATGAATCTTAGCAATTGCATCACCAGCTTTAACCTCAGCACCATCATCAATCATCAAGTAAGTTGTGCTTGCTTCACCTTCATTTCTCAAAAGAATGGTGTCTTGAATAATGATGGAAGATTCTCCATTCTTACATTCAAGATGTCCTTTGAGAGACTTCAGTTCATCTTGAGTTTGAAGCATTAAGCTGGTTCTAGTTAATTGTCCACCTTCAAGATTTCTGACTCGATCTCCATGTTTGTATAGGATTTGAGTCACTGGCACCAATTGAATCTTGTCAGCTGATGATTCATATTTCAAGGAAACTGAAGGAGGAGTAATATCAAATGATTGAACTGGTCTCACAAATACCTTGACTTGTCCTGTTTCTTCATCGGCAATTAAGCTGATCAAAGAAGTTTCTTTAGCCTTTATTCCTTTGAGAATCGTTGTGCCAGCTTCAACAATTGTGTCATCTTCAGCTTTTAAATCATCTGGATCTTCGAGTTCATGAATTTCACCAGGTCTAACAATTACTTCATAAATAATGTCATTTTCGATTTTGAGTTCGACGATACCGTCTATTCTGGTAATAACATCTTTAACTAATTCCTGACCTGCAGTTACCCTTTCACCATTTTCAACATATTTCAAACTTATGTCTTTGCTGATTGAGTGAATTTCTTCAGGTATAAAGTAAAGAACGCCTTCATCACCATCTTTAATGACTCTTCTTTCATCAACTTCAAGATTAGGTGCATAACGAACTTCCCCACTGCAATTTACTCGCTGAATGGTTGATGAGGATAATTCTGCAATAATGGTTCCATCTTCAACTACTTCATTCGGCTGAACTTTCAATAAATATTTCTCTTTATCAGAAATTGTCCAGCAATATCCACCCTGAGGAGTAAGTTCAAGCGTCATATTATCAGGCTTAATTGAAGCAATAATAATATTTACTTCTTTACCCTTGAGAAGCTTGTTAAGCACTTCTTTCCCACTTTGTTCTTTATGAACTTGTATATCTTTTGAATATTTCACAATACCTGAATGTTCGCAATAGGTATTTGTTTCACTCAAAATAGCGCCATCACTGACTTGTTGACCATCTTCTACAATGATTTCCGAACCTGAAGGCAAGGAATAAACTTGTCCTTCCATAACCCAAATAGTTCCACCTTGATTGGATGAACGCGAAATATTACCAAACCTATCTTGTTTTTCATCAACTTCAAAATCTTTGAAAACAACCTGACCAGAAACGCCCGAGAGAATATCTTTAAAAGCTTTCTCTGTGAGCATTTTAGCGCTAGATTCGCTGTATTCAACGATTATTTGACCTTTTTCAACTTCAGCTCCTGGCTTGAATTTGACATAGCCACCATTTGGAACAACATATGACTTGGAACCAACTTTTACACTGATTTCTTTAATGGCTTGTTGAACCATTTCACCGTAACGAGTTCTGGTTTCTTTGACTAACTGATCATCATATTGAATACTTCCTTTTTCGTCAGCTCTGAGTGCTTTACGAGAACCGGTACCAGCTACAGCTCCTCCCGTGTGGAAAGTTCTCATCGTAAGCTGTGTTCCAGGTTCTCCAATTGATTGCGCTGCAATAATTCCAATTGCTTCTCCGATTGCCACAGCCTTGTTGGTTGCCAAGCTGGCTCCATAACATTTAGCGCAAACACCTTTGAGACTATCGCATGTCAAAGCTGAACGAATTTTGACTTCGGTGATTCCTGCATCACTGATTTGTTTTGCAAGCTTTCTATTAACGATTTGATTACGTCGGCAAATGATTTCACCCGTTTTTGGATGAATAATGTCAGTTGCTATTGTTCTAGCAAAAAGCCTTTTTTCTAGCGAAAGCACATCTTTATCTTGCTCTTTAATAGCAGTGACAATAATGCCTCTTTCTGTCTCACAATCGTCGATCTGAACGATTACATCTTGAGCAACGTCAACAAGACGTCTTGTCAAATAACCAGAGTCAGCCGTTTTGAGAGCCGTATCAACGATTCCCTTTCTGGCTCCGTAACTAGAAATAATGTAATCAGTTACAGTCAAGCCTTCACGGAAATTGGTTTTAATTGGTTGATCAATAATTTTCCCTTGAGAATTAGCCATCAAACCACGCATTCCAACGAGCTGACGAACCTGAGAAATATTTCCTCTAGCTCCAGAGAAAGCCATCATATATACAGGATTGAGCTTATCAAAGTTTTTAACAACTTCTTCCGTAAGCTTTTCAGTTGTTTCAGACCAAGTATCAATGACTCGGTTATAACGCTCTACTTCTGTGATTTCTCCACGCTCAAATAATTTCTTAGCTTCAGTAATTTGCTCTTCAGCTTCTTCCAACAATTGTTTCTTGATTTTTGGAACATCCAAATCTTCAACCCCAATTGTTATTCCAGCTTTGGTTGAATAATGGAAACCAATATCTTTGAGTAAATTAGCGAGTTCGGCAGTTGGAGAAGTACCAAATTCTTCATAGATATCTAACAATAAAGAGCTTAAAGCTTTTTTGTTTAACTGCTTATTGACAAAAGGAAATTGAATATTAGTCTCAATTGGAGAAAGAACTGAACGAATTGCTTGATTGACAATTACGCGTCCAACTGTTGTTTCAACAATATCACCTGTTTTGACTCTGACTTTAATCTGGGCATGCAAGTGCAATAAACCTTCTTCATAGGCTGAACGAGCATCTTCTAAGCTAGCAAAAACTTTACCAGCACCTTTGCAAACTTTCTTGTCATCGGCACCAGGTCTATCAACAGTTAAATAATAAAGACCTAAAGTCATATCCTGTGTAGGAACTACTGAGGGCTGACCAGTTGCAGGCAACAAAATATTATTTGAAGCTAACATAAGCAAACGAGCTTCGGCTTGAGCTTCAATTGAAAGAGGAACGTGAATTGCCATCTGATCCCCGTCAAAGTCAGCATTGAATGAAGCACAGACAAGAGGATGTAATTGAATAGCTCGTCCTTCAACCAAAATTGGTTCAAAAGCTTGAATACCCAATCTGTGAAGTGTAGGAGCGCGGTTTAATAAAACTGGATGGCTCTTAATTGATTCTTCTAAGGTTTCCCAAACAACAGTTAAACCATGCTCAATCATTTTCTTGGCGGTTTTAATATTTGGTGCTAAACCTTTTTTGATGAGCTTTTCAATAATAATTGGCTTAAACAATTCGAGCAAAATTGGAGCAGGAACACCGCACTGATGAAGCTTCAGCTTAGGACCAACTACGATAACCGAACGTCCTGAATAATCAACACGCTTACCAAGCAAATTCTGTCTGAAACGGCCTTGTTTTCCTTCAATAATGTCAGATAAGGATTTTAATCTTCGACCATTACTTCCAACAACTTCTCTACCACGTCTACCATTATCTATAAGCGCATCAACAGACTCCTGAAGCATTCTCTTCTCATTACGAATAATGATTTCAGGCGCATGCATTTCTTTGAGTTTGAGTAAACGATTGTTGCGGTTAATTACTCTTCTGTACAAATCATTCAAATCACTGGTCGCAAAACGTCCTCCATCCAATTGAACCATTGGGCGAAGATCTGGTGGCAATACTGGTAACAAATCCATGACAATCCAAGCTGGATCGATTTTGGCATTCATGAGTTTATCAACCAAGCGTAATCTCTTAACCAATTTCACTCTTTTTTGAGCACTGGCTTTATTAGCTTTTAAATCTTGCTTCAGTGAAACAACCAATTCTTCCAAGCCAGGCATATTGAGAACTTTGCCTTGACTATGACGAGGAAGATGAGGAAATTCATATTCAACACGTGTCAACTTATTAAGAAGCTTGAGAATGGCTTCTGCGCCCATTTCAGCCTCAAGCTTGACTTCACCCTTCATCATCAATTCATCATATTCATCTTCTGATAATAATTGGCTTTGTTTGAGATCAGAAGTTCCAGGATCAACCACAATATATGAGTTGAAATAAACAACCTGTTCAAGCTCTTTGAGAGGTACTTCTAAAAGAAGACTTAAATAACTTGGAATTCCTTTTAAAAACCAAATATGTACAACAGGGCAAGCCAAGCCAATATGACCCATTCTGTAACGGCGAACGCGTGATTCGGTTACTTCAACGCCACAGTTTTCGCAAACAATTCCTCTATAGCGGATTCTTTTGTATTTGCCGCAGGCACACTCCCAGTCTTTTACTGGACCAAATATTTTTTGGCAAAATAAGCCGTCTTTTTCGGGTGCTAAGGTTCGATAATTTATGGTCTCTGCTTTTCTAATCTCACCGAATGACCAATTTTTTATTACTTCGGGTGAGGCTATTCTTGTTTGTATTAAATCAAAAGATTCTAAAGAGGACTCTGTGAAGTGTTCAGTGAGTTCTGCAACCATAATGTGTTTTTAAATCCCTAAGCTCTGCTGCTGATTTCTATTTTTATTAATTTAAACTAGTTATTTTTTTGCTGTTATTTGTCCAACAATTAACTAGTTATGAAACCAAACAATGTTATCAGGTTAGAGTTATCTTGACAAATTTCTTTTGAAAGTTTTTTGATCTTGATTTGAAATTTCCGCAATTATTACCACTTTCTTTATTATGCAACTTGACCTAGTTGATTTTTTACTTTAAACAATCTTTGGCTTTTTTCGAGCTTATCTCGATTCTGATAAACAATTCACTTCCTTCTAAATTAATTTTTATTGGAGGGGGGAGAACTTATGCTCAGCAATTTTGCAACATATTCAAGAGCTTCATTGGTAGATTCAAAGCAATTTTCTTCACCAATTGTATTTAATAATTCAGAACGTTTAATAATTGCTTTAACGCTTGATCTCATGCCCGTTAATATTAATTTGCATTTTTTACTTTTCAAATCATTGTAAATTTCTTCGAGCGCTATGATGCCGGTTGAATCAATGCTTGAAACGTAACGCATTCTCAGTACCAATATTTTGACTTCTGGAATTTCATGCAAAATACTTACAAATTTCTCGGCTACCCCAAAAAATAAAGGTCCATCGACTCGGTAAACGGCAATTTGTTTACTAAATTCAATTGCTTTGTCAGATATTGGAAATTTTTCTTCTGGCATTTTGGTTAAGCTCAAATCGCTCATTCGTTTGATAAATAAAATGCCAGCCGCAATTAAACCTATCTCTACCGCCAAAATCAAATCAAAGAAAATTGTTACAAACCAAGTAATAAACATTACACTGCTGTCAGAGCGAGTAGTCTTCATTAATAGTTTAACTTCTTCCCATTCAAGCATGTGGGCACTGGTTACAATCAATATTCCAGCCAAAGCGGCCAATGGTATTTTCGACGTAATCGGTGCAAATATGAGCAAAGTCAAAGCCAAGAAAATTCCAGCTATTATGCCTGCTAATCTAGTTTTTCCACCTGAACGAATATTGACGGCTGTTCTTGCTATGGCACCTGTTGATGGAATTCCGCCAAAAAGTGGTACTGCCATATTTGCAATTCCTTGCCCGATTAATTCCTGATTACTGTCATGCTTTTCAGAAACAGTTAAACTATCAGCCACCATTGCGGAAAGGAGAGATTCTATACTTCCAAGAGCCGCCAAAGCAAAAGCCGCAGGCATTAATTCTCTGATCAAACTGAAACTATGCCAATTTGGAATTCCTTGAATGACTGGTAAATGTTGTGGAATTGCTCCAATCATCGGAATCGGTAAATTGAAAAAATGACAAATTCCAGTTGCAACAATTAATGCAATCAGTGAGCCCGGAATTGTTTTGCTGATTTTAGGCCATCCAAGCTGAATCCCAATTACTAACAGACCTATTCCTAAGGCCATAAGATTGACTTTGTTTATATGTGCAAAGGTTGTCCATAAACCTGCAAATATTTGACTTGAGCCTTTCACCTTGAGGCCAAGAAGATTATTCAATTGACCACAAAAGATAATAATGGCGATTCCGTTTGTAAAGCCAGTAATCACAGGATAAGGAATAAATCTAACTAAATTCCCCATTTTCGTAAGACCCAATATGACCTGAATAAGGCCTGCAATAAAACCAGCCAGCCAAATTTTCTCAATGCCATATTTATTGACAATTTCAATTAATATGACGGCCATTGCCCCAGTCGGTCCAGTAATCTGAAAGTTTGACCCTCCAAACAATGAAGCGAGAATACCAGCAATGATTGCAGTATATATTCCAGCCTGAGGATCAGCCCCACTTGCAATTGCAAAAGCGAGAGCTAAGGGTAAAGCAACAATCGCAACGGTTATACCAGCTATTAAATCCGACTTCCAATATTTGAAACTTAGATTCAGAAAACCATTGAAATGAAAATCGAATGAAATCTTTTGAGAAAAACTTTTGGCAGAATCAAAAAATGACTTAGCTCTTTTATTTATCTTTCTGCCAAGTGATTGAAAATTACTACCGCTAGAGATCCCATGGGCAACATTATGAGGCTCTTCTAGTAAGTTAGCCTTTGAATTAGCACGTAAATTACCTTGTGAATTATCTTCTTGAGAATTATCCTCTTGACACTGGGCTTTTAAATTGGGCTTTAAACTACTAGGATCTTCCATTTCAGCTGATAAAAAGATTTAGCACATTTGCAAGACTTAGATTAATAAGTCCTGCAAATGAATTAGTTGCGAATTAACTTTGCATAGCTTCGTAAACTTTATCCAAACAAAGTTTGTCCACTTGAGCGTAATTCATCACAAGATACACCAATTCTGGCAATCATAGACTTCTCGGCGGCTTTTCCATATACGCGTGGATCATAAACTTTTTTATTGCCAACATCACCATCAACTTTCAAAACACCATCATAGTTTTTAAACATATGATCTGCAATTGGTCTGGTATACGCATATTGCATATCAGTGTCCACATTCATCTTTACAACGCCGTATTCAAGCGTTTTATGAATTTCTTCAATAGTTGAGCCTGAACCACCATGAAAAACCAAATTCAAATTAGCACCCTTATGAGCTTTGGCAACCGCTGCTTGTCCGTCACGCAAAATAGCTGGCTTGAGCTTAACATTACCCGGTTTATAAACGCCGTGTACATTTCCAAAAGTAGCTGCAAACAGAAAACAATCGCTCAGTGTGCTCAATTGATCATAAACATAAACCATATCTTCTGGTGTTGTATAAAGCTTGTCATGAGGTGTATTTGAGGTATCATGTCCATCTTCTTCTCCACCGACAACACCCGCTTCTACTTCCAGAAGTAACTCCGTGCCTTGCATTTCTTTTAAAAGCTGTTTGGCTATTTCCATGTTTTCTTTGACTGAAAGCTCTGAGCCATCAAACATGTGTGAATTAAAAAGATTAGGCAAACCTTTTTCGCGTCTCTTTTTGGTTTCAGCAATTAATGGTCTAACGAATTTGTCCAATTTACCTGGCTGACAATGGTCGGTGTGAAGTGCAATATAAATATTGAATTTTTCTGCCATTTGATGAACATAATCAGCGATAGCAATTGCGCCGACAACCATATCTTTAATAACGGTTCCTGAGGCATATTCTGCACCACCAGTTGAAACTTGAATAATTCCATCAGATTTTTTTTCGGCAAAACCCGCAATAGCTGCACGAGCGGTTTCCATGCTAGTTACATTAATGGCTGCATAAGCAAATTTCTTCTCTTTTGCTGTACGGAGCATTTTTCGGTAAATTTCTGATGTTGCAACTGGCATAACTTTTCCCCTTTTTGATCTCTAGTCTAAATTTTTTTTGCTAAATATTTAAATTAAGTATTTAAAGCCGAAACAGTGAATCTCACACTTTGAATCTATCTGGGAATTCTAACAAAATAAACTCTGAATTCGTCTAATGATTTAGTCTTGATGGGATTCTGGACTTATTTCCTCTCTTATTGGCTTTTGATAGGCTAGCCTTTTTCTTTGATTTTTTATTTTGAATTATGACGATTCAATCAGCTGAGTTGAAATTGAATTGAGTCAGTTTTATTCGTTTATAATCTTTGAATCTATCAAGAATGTCAGTTGTAACTTCTTTATTTGTTTGAGTTTTGTGTTTCAGACCTTATTGGCTAGCCCAAGATATAAGCAAATCTGGCTAGTCAGCTTAAAACTTCACCTAATGGAAGAATCTTTATGCAAGCACCTGAGCAATTCAAAAAATTCTTTAGGCGCAGCGATCAAAATCGAGATCCAAAAACAGATCAGAAAAACAACCGAGAGAAGGATTTTCCTAAGATAAAAATAAATGAAAACCAAAACATGCCTAAAGACTTATATAGAGACATACAAAGCAAAGAAATACAAGGCAAAGAAATACAAGGCAAAGAAAGACAAAGTATAGAAAAACAAAGTATAGAAAGAGAGCGTGATTTGTTAGGTCAAAGTTTTTATAATCAAAATGCATTAGGTCAAAATAATCTCAGTCCTAATATCCCATTTATTCAACCCCGAACTCAATCGCAACAGAAAAAAACTTTTAATTTTGTGAGCTCAATCAAGAAATTTTCGACTATTTCCATTGCATTTATTAGTGCCGTTATTTTGATAGCTTCTTTGTATATTGCTTGTCGAGCTTTTGATTTTAATCCAATTGATAAATTTCTCAGCTTTTTTGTTAATCCAACTCCACAGAATTATCAACCATTTAAACCTTCTGGTCAGTTTGCTGCGGCGCTCGATTTTTTACCGCAAGATCGAAACTTGGCTGAAGAAAAACTCAAAGAATTACAAGGAATTGTTTCGCCTGCAGTTGATGCCCGAAGAAATTACATATTGGCGCAGATAAGCCAACGTTCAGGCAATCTGAAAGAAGCTTTTGATCTTTATTCCAAAATCAATTTGACAATTATTCCTTATTTAGCTGATCGAGTCTTATTGCACAAAGCCGAAATAGCTGGTGAATTGGGCGATGAGAAACTTGTAATTGATTATTGCCATCGAATCATTAATTATTTTCCGCATTCATTATCGGTGGCTTCCGCCCATTATGAACTTGGACGTTCTTTTCTTCGACAATCCAATTTTGCGGCAGCAGAAAGAGAATTTGCTAAAGTCAATTCGGAATTTCCTGGTACACAGCAATCAATCGGTGCGCTCTATTATTTGGGTAAATTGGCAAAAGATAATACAGTTAAAAATTCAGATTGGGAAAAGTATTTATTTGAAAGCCCCAATGGCCGTTTTTCGACTGACATTATTGCGGCTTGGACTGATGCCAATGTTGATCTCTCCAATTCTCAAAAAGCTGCAATCGGTCTCAGTTATTATGAAAAAGGCAATAAAGAGAAAGCTTATTCTTATCTATCAGCAAACCCCTCAGTATTTTTGTTCGAAAAAACTTGGCTTCCTTTAGCGCAAATTCAAATCGAAAAGAAATTAAAAGTTGAGGCAAATAATACTCTTTTGGAAGGCTTGAAGAGATTTCCTAATTCAGCCGCATATGATGAAGCAATTGGTCTATTAATTCGCAATTCCTCGGTCGCTGAATTTTCTTCATTTGTTCAGACTTTGACTAATTCTTCTTCCAGAGAGAAAGCTGCTTATTTAATTTGGAAATTAGCCTCAATCTCAAAAGATGCTGAAAAGAAAAATCTCTGGGTGAAAATTCAAGAAGAATATCCTGAGACTTTATTGGCTGAGAGAGCATCTTCGGAGAGATTTTGGGAAGCCTATAAATCTGGTCAAATTGAAACAGCCAAACAAATTGGGCTTGTACATATTAAGAAATACAATACTCACAGAGGCACAGCTAAAGTTAGGTTTTGGTTAGCGAAGCAAGCTGAAATAGAAGGTGATCGTTCTCGCGCAGCAACTCTGTATCAAGAAATTCTCAACTCACAACCCGCAAATTATTACACTTACCGTGCTCAGGGTAGACTTAAGTCTCTGAGTGGTGGAATTGATCCAGGTTGGTCTTTAGCTTCAGGCATAACTTTGGGCAATGGATCGCCAAGCTTTCAAGCAGAAGACTTTCAGACATTAAGACAAAGTTTGAATCTTGCAAGCGATAAAACATGGACTTGGCCATTGCCTCTCGAAGAAATTAGCCGTTTGCATCCAACTTTGCAGGATTTACTAATTTTGAATTTATGGCAAGAATCTCAGAGCCTAATGCCAGCACATTATGAAAAAGATTATCCAGCTTTGCATGCATGGTATTTGGTGCGAGTTCAAGAAAAAGTAACCGATGCAATTCGAGTGGCTTCTTCTCAAATCGAAAAACGCAAAATGAGAATTGGTGAAGGTCTTGATTATTGGCTCATTAGCTATCCTTTTGTTTTTTCTGAATTCTCATATAGAGCATCGGTGAAACAAGGTTTTGATCCATTGCTTTTACAAGCTCTGATGCGTCAAGAGTCGCGCTTTCAGCATAGGGTAGTTTCTTCAGCTAAAGCGATTGGATTGTGTCAACTTATGCCTGGGACAGCCAAAGAAGTTGCCTTCTCAGTTGGTGCACCTACTCCTGATTTTGAAATGCTTTGTAATCCGGCATACAATATTGAATTAGGCGCAAAATATTTGGGTGATTTGATTAAGCAATTTGGTGGACAAACTCAATTAGCAATTGCCGCTTACAATGCTGGGCCAGGTTCGGTGAATAAATGGCTAAAAGCAAAACCTAATATTGATCCTGATTTATTCGTTGAGACCATTCCATTCAAAGAAACTCAAGGATATGTGATTAATGTTTTTGAGAATTATTGGATTTATGGAAGCCTTTATGATGTGGTTTATTCGGGCAAAAGGCCAAAAGTTGCAATTAGTCCCGTATTGAAAAGTGGCACACAGTTAGAGAATTCAATAATGATTAGTTCTAATTCATTAAATTCAAGCGGAGCTAATCCAAACAATAATGTAGATTTACATGAAATTGAAAGTGGCCTAGATTATCCCTCTACCGTGGATGAGTAAGCGAAAAAACAAAAAGCACTGTGACCTTACACTAACACTGAATCATATTTTAATAAGTATTTCTTATTTGATTTGTTGTTCTTTGAAGCAATTCATGAAAATATAGGATACTCAAACTCAATAATTGACAATGATAATTACAAAAGTTGCTTTAAAAAACTGGCGCAATTTCAAACAGGCCGAGGTAACACTAGATAGCAGATGCTTTATTGTTGGTCCTAATGCTTGCGGGAAATCAAATTTCCTAGATATATTTCGTTTTTGCAGAGATTTAGTAAAACAAGGTGGAGGCCTTCAGAAAGCTTTAAGTGATAGAGGGGGGTTATCTAAAATTCGCTGCTTGACCTCGAATTCTTCAGAACCTGGTATTGAATTAAGTATCCATCTTTTAGATAACGACGAAACAAGCTGGACATATGAAATTGGGGTCTCAAGGGAAAGAGGGAGAAATGGAAGATCTCTTTTGAGATTTGAAAAAGTATACAAAAACACGAAATTAATTCGTGAACGACCAAATAAACTTGATAAAAAGGATGATTCACTTTTAACACAAACTCATCTAGAACAAATCAATTCCAATGCTGCTTTCCGTGAAATTGCCAACTTCTTTAATGCGACGACCTATTTACACTTAGTTCCTCAACTAATAAGATATGCTCATGCTTTCCCTTCCGAAAGCTTAGAAGGAGATCCATTTGGTCGTACTTTTTTAGAAAAAATAGCTAAAGCTTCAGACGGAACTAGAGAGAAAAAACTAAAGAAGATTGAGCAAGCTTTACAAATAGTTCTACCTCAATTTGAAGAATTGAAATTTCAAAGAGATGAAATCAATGGACTGCCTCACTTAGAGGCAATTTACCAACATTGGCGTGCAGGGGGAGCTGGTAGACAAAGAGAAGATCAATTTTCAGACGGAACCCTAAGACTAATAGGGTTATTTTGGTCTCTTTTAGAGAGCAACTCTTTATTACTTCTAGAAGAGCCCGAGCTGTCTTTGCATTCAGAGATTATACAAAAATTACCATCACTTATATATAGACTTCAAACCTCTCAGAAGAGACAAGTTATTTTAACTACTCACAGCACAGATCTATTATCTGATGAAGGAATATCACCCAAAGAAGTCTTGATCTTTACCCCAGAGAAGCAAGGTACCAGTATTCAGAAAGCATCAGATGATAATGAATTAATGACTTTAATAAATACTGGATTCAATATAGGAGAAGTTGTTAAACCAAAAACAAAGCCTAAAGATATAGACAAACTATCCTTTTTTAAATGACAATTTATCTGAATTTAGCTGTAGAAGATGATTTGAGTGAGGCTGTTTTGAGAAAAGTCTTAAAGGGATTAAATTCTTCTTTTGAAGTTAACCAAGTTTTCAAGAAAGGTGGATTTGGTTATTTGAAAAAGAAAATTGAAGGATTTAATAATGCTGCCTCATTTATTCCTTATCTAGTTTTGACCGATTTAGACAATGCAATATGCCCAACAGAATTGATCAATGATTGGTTAAAGTCGCCTATGAATCCTAATTTGATTTTCAGGGTAGCTGTTAAAGAAATAGAATCTTGGGTTTTAGCTGATAGAGAGTCATTTGCTAAATATTTGGGAATTCCCAAAAGTCAAATTCCATGTGAGACAGACTTATTGGAAAGTCCTAAGAAAAAGATCTTTTCACTTGTAGAAAATTGCCATAAGAGAGATATTCGAAATGCAATACTTCCTTTCGCAGGAGCAAAAATAGGACCAGACTATAATGGTGAATTAATTCAATTTGTTTATAAGAGTTGGAATATGCATTCTGCCTCAGAGAACTCTCAAAGTTTGAGGCGAATTATTCAGAAACTCAAACTTTTTCATCCTCTTCTTTAAATCGAATTTTTTTGCAGGAATTTAGATTATTTTTCTCTAGCGATACAATCTAATGTAGAGTACTCAAAAAAGTGTTTAAGCTCATTAATAGCTTGTCCTCTATGGCTAATTTTGTTTTTGTCTTTTAGGCTTATTTCTGCTGCCGTGCAATTGAAGCCATTGGGAATAAAGATTGGATCATAACCAAAACCATAATTTCCTGAAATTGATTCAGCTATATCTCCATTCCACTTTTGTTCTGTTTGCCAAATTAAATTGCCGTTTACATCGACCAAAACCAATGCGCAAACAAAACAAGCTTTGCGATTGCTTGTTCCAGTCAACCTTTCCAGTATTTTATTCATTCCATTACCATTTGCAAAATAGCGAGCCGAATAAATACCTGGTTCTCCTCCCAAGGACTCAACACACAAACCAGAATCATCAGCTAAACAAATAATCTCATTATCTAAATTGAGATTTGCAATTATTCTGGCGCTGGCTTGGGCTTTGATGAGAGCATTTTCTAAGAAAGTATTTCCATTCTCCTCACAATCAAAGTTTTCACAATAATCGGTAATTGATTTGATTTTCTTACCTGAATCAATTAAAGCCTGTTGAATTTCTAAGACTTTCCCTTTATTGGTAGTCGCCAATACTATTTCGCAACCTAGCAATTTTTCAAACTTATTCATTAACACTTAGTCCAAACAGAATTTGCCTAATTTGCCTTCTCTAAATTGATTAATAAATAGATTCACCTTTCTTTCATTAACAAATCCAATCTCTGGATCGGCAAACTCAGCATATTCTACAGGAAGCTTGTATTTGTATTTTTCTTGCAAAATTGTAATTAAAGTTTGAACTAGTAAACTTTGATCAAAAAGCTTTTCAGGAAGAAGCCCACAAATTCCCAACTTAATTGAGGTTTCCATTTCAACCGAATATGCCATTAATCCAGGCGTATCTAGAAGGTCAAATCCATGTTTTCCAGTAATCCATTGCATATGTTTGGTAACGCCTGGTTTATTACCCGTTTTTGCTTTTTTCCCAATTCCCAAAAAGGAATTCAAAAAAGTAGATTTCCCAACATTGGGTAAGCCACAAACGCCAACCCTAAGATTCCGTTTACGCCCCTGAACTGACAACCTATCAAACACTTTTGTTGATTCGTCCTTAATTTGCTTAATTAATTTATTTCTCCACAGATGGGGCTTGCGTGAATCAATTAACAAAATTTGCTTCGAGTCAGCTCTCTCAGAGAAGTCTTTAGGAGAAACCAAATCCGCTTTTGTAAGAACCGTAATAATTGGCTTTGATTTACATAAGTGAGGCCAATGAGGATATTTGCCGCTTTGAGGAATGCGCGCATCAACTAATTCAATTACCAAATCGAGCAATGGAAGCCATTTCTTTTTCAGCTCATCTTCGGCTGCCTTTATATGTCCTGGATACCAAGAAATTTTGCTAGCTAAAGATTTATTAGAATTTTCTTTGGCCTGATTATTTTTGTTTTTTCCAACTTTATTCTTTTGAGAATTTGGTTCAGCCTCGTCTAATACAGCTTCTTCAATCTCGCTTTCTAAATCTTTTGTTTCATGATCAGAATCTGATTCCAAATAATTTTCTTCGGTTTCGATGATGGGAATTTCTTTACTTAAAGGCATGACTTAGCAATTCACAACAGGCTTTTGATTAGCATTTGAAAGCTGTTTCAAAACATTCGGTCTAACAAGTATAAACTGACAACCTCAATAAACCCTCTTCACAAATATTACAAAGCTAAATCATGATTCATTCTTACGTTGTTGATTTTGAGGATTTTGGTTTTGATTGGTAAATCCCCCTTTTAAAGAATTAACTTGCAAACTTTCAAGCTTGATTTTGTGTTTGGCTAAATTTTTCTCCAGCTCAGAGACTTGGTTTTGCAACAATTTGGCAACTTCCTCGGAGCTCACAATATTGGCAATTACGCTTCTAGAGATAGGATCGTATTGAACGCTTACTGATTTCAGGTCTTGCAGAGAAGGAAAATCTATCGAGAGACTAAGCTTTTCCTTGTCCAGATTGACAATTGGATCTGAATTTCCATTGATAAAACTTTCTCTTAGATTTTGCAACTTCAGAATTTCAGACATATTAAATCTATCTGACGGAGCTTCTAAAAGAGAATTATTATCCGCTAAGCTTTGATTGTTGGGCTGAAAGAATGATAGATTGAGTGAATTAACAAAATCTTGACTTTGTAAGCTCTCTTGAAGCTTTTCTTCAGAATCTTCGGCAAAGAGATCTTTACTCTTTTTACTAATCGCATCTTTTGAGGAATCGTTAAGACTAGAGCCTAGGTTAAGATCTTCAGCTTGGAAATCCTCATCACCAGAGACATTATAATCAGAGCTTCTATTACCAAATTGGCTTAATTTGCTTGCGGCTCTTTTGATTTCATTCAAGAAAGAAGTTGAAGGGAATTGGTTAGAAGAACTTATTTGGGCTGTGGCTCTAGAGAATTTATTTGATAACGCATTAGATGCAGCGCTAAACAAAGAAAACTCTCCGGAAGAGGAGTTAGAACCCAAAGATTTTCCTGACGGATTTGTTAATGAATAAGTGCTAGCTTGGTTTTGCATGCTTAATCTTGAATGCTTAAATGCTTAATTGTGAATGCTTAGTTTTGAACTTTTCTAGCCTTGCCCTGGAGTCGGCTTATTCATTGGCCTGCAAATCTGCTTTAGATTGATATTCTTTTTCTTCTTCATCTCTAAGTCTTTTGATTATGAGGCCCATTTCATTTAATTGAATTTCTTCTTTCCTTAATTCTTCTTTGTCATACTCCTCTCTTTTTTTATCTTTATGGCGTTTGAGGATTTCAGCTTTTTGTTGAGCTTCGACCAATTCCTCTTGAGCCAGCCTCAATTCTTCTTTGGCCTTTACTAAGTGTTCTTCCAAATCTTCTTTCATTTTCTTTAGGTGTTTCAACCTATTTGTATAAAGAATTGGTGAGGCTAAACCCTCTTTTGTCATCAAAGTTTTTTGAGTTTGAAGTTGATCTTTTTTGTTGTCGGCAATTTTGCGTTTGATATCAGTAACTTTAGCGGCCGCTTCCTGAAATTTAATTTTGACTTTTTCAAGCTCTTGTTCTCGAAGATTTAAAACTCTTTCGAGCCTATATTTGAAGCTAGCCATTTTGATTAATTCTTACTTTTTAATTCTTGTTTTCTTAATTTACGGCCTGAATGTTTTTAGTTAAATCTATTTAAATTATCTCTTAACGAATCCTTACTTATCGATTTGTATCATCAAAAGTAACAGGTTAGCTAATGATGAGAAATTAACTTAAAGCTTTTAATTTAAGACTTTATCCTAATTTGAAAGCAGCAAGTTTAAGATTCTCATTCATTAATTCAAAAAACATATGACCAAGGCTTCTAACATCATGGCACTTGAAAATATTTTGGCTCAAGACAATTCCTGTAAAGGGGCAGATATTATCAATTTTCCACAAAAAATCAATCCTATAAGGCCAGCTGCTCTATCTGATATAAAGAATATAGTTGAGCTTTGGGCCAATTCAGCTACTTTGCGTTATTTCTATGATCCAATTCGTTGGCGATGGAAAGGCAAAGCCTCTGAAATATGGTCAGATTATGCCACTGAAATAATTAGTGATACAAACAGGTTTCTTGTAATTTGTGATTTAAAGGATAATGGACTTTCAGGCTTTCTGATTGCTCGAATTGAAGAGCTTCCTGGATATTATGAAGCTAGATATAGCCTTACGATTGAAGATTTTTATATCCGCCCGAAAGACCGCAATATTTCTGTCTTAAAGCAAATGATGGATACTCTGCTCGGAGAAGCTCATGAAAGTAAGAATATTTTGAGCGGTCGGGGAATTATTTCCCTCAAAATTGAAATACTTGATTCAGAAGATTCAGTTGCAACATTATTGGAAGAAGCAGGCTTCAGAAAGAGCTCTTCTACTTATACTGTTTCTGTAAATTGATGGATTTTAGTCAATAGCTAAATAAAATTTAGTTTCTGAAATAATGCAAAGGACAGTTTAGTTCTTAACAATGCATCCTTGGCAGCTCGCTGAATCAGCAGTAACCCGTTTAATTAACCTAATGAAGAACTTTATAATCTGGAAGCCTCTTTGACTTGATCGAGAGCTTCTTGAATTTCATTGACTTCTTGATTTAGTTTTTCCATTTCTTTTTTCATCTCTGCTTTAGTCTCTTCAGAAGCATTCTTTGCAAAACCAGGATTATTAAATCTATCTTCAAGTTTAGATTTTTCATCTTTTTTCTTATTTAAGTCTTTTTCCAGAATTTCCCGCCTCTCAACTAAATTGACTGATTCAGGGATTTCAATGAAAAGTGTCAAATAAGAATCTACCGTTTTCTGAATTGGTTTATATATGCTCTGAGAAGGCTCAAAATCTTTAGACCTTGCAAATGAATTCCAATCAGAAATGCCATCGAGAATAACTGCCTGCGAAGAACTCCCTGACGCGCTTGTTCCTATAATGAAATTGGCTGATAAGTTAAGCGTTTTTTGTCTAATTGAATTTAAGCTTCGCTTGGCCTTTTTGATAATTTCAATTTTATTCGTACTATCAATGATTATTTGTTTTTGTTCATCAGTTAACTCAACAGCTTGAGGATATTCAGCAAATGCCAATCCACTTTGCTCACCAGTCAGAGTCTGCCAAATCTCTTCTGATACAAATGGAATAATAGGATGAAAAGCTCTAAGAACTTGTTCAAGTATGTAAATGAGCGTTTGCTTTGTTGTGTTTTGAGTTTGCTCACCCCCCAACCAGAATGAGCTGCAGTTCCCGCCTTGCGACGCCCTTGGCACGGTGAGCTTTAAAGTAGCATCAAGATCTATATCGGTTTCCTGCTTACTTGGGTTCACCCCCCAACCCCCTTGGCAGGGGGAGTTTAAAGCCTGTTTTCTAGCTTGAATGCATTCTAAGAGATTCTTTTGGACGATTTCAATGTTATTTAGAACTTCAACATTAGGGAACCTAATTACTTCAATTCCAACAGCATTAAGAAAATTAGTTCTTTCCTGATCATAATCTTTTTGTTCATTGTGAATTTCTCCATCCACTTCAATTGCAAGAAGTAGCTCTGAACAATAAAAATCTAGAACGAAATTATTAACTGGTTTTTGCCTTGTAAATTTATAACTAGTTTGACTACTTCTCAAAACCTCATTCCAGAGCTTTTCCTCAGCGGCTGTAGGATTCTCTCTCATTTGCCTAGCAACTTCCAATAATTCCACATTGAATTTCAAGGCACCTGTTTCATACAGAGCTTCCGAATCAACTTCTTTATTCCCCCTGCCAAGGGGGTTAGGGGGTGAACCCACTGGATTGACAACCAAACGGCCTTGATTTGAACCTGAGGCTGATTGCTGATTAAAATCAATCTTGGCTAACTCTAAATACCAATCGCAAAAATCATCCCAGACAAAATCTTCCAAAGACTTACTAAATTCAGCAAATCTGTAATTTTCCAAATGCTCATTGGCTTCTTTGAGTACTTCATTCCATCGTCCTAAAATCCAAAGATTAGCCGTATTTGTATCTGGATTGATTGCAAGTGCTGATATAACCTGATCAATGTTTTTCCTCACAAGAGGCATAGCCGAAGCCTCTCCAACATTTTGAAGAACAAATTTAGTTGCATTCCAAAGCTTATTTATGAATCTGCGTTTATTCTCCAATTCAGGCGATGACCAGCTACCATCTTTTTCTTTTTTGCCAGGGAAACGAGTATCTTGATTTGCAAAAATACCAACTGAACAATACCAAAGACGGCTAGCATCAGCTCCATATTTATTCACCAATTCAATTGGATCAATGGCATTACCCTTTGATTTGCTCATACGCTTACCATCAGGTGTTTGCAAAACTGGATGAATGAGAATATCAGTAAATGGCAATCTATCAGTCATCTTGAGCGCAGAAAAAATCATACGTGAAACCCACAAATTGATAATTTCGCGCGCCGTCATCAAAATACTAGTCCATGGTTTCTTCTTCTCGTTCGGAGCTTCTCCCTTATAAAGAGGCTGAGGAGTATCTGGCCAACCCAGTGTTGCAAATGGCCATAGTGCTGAACTAAACCAAGTATCAAGCACATCATTGTCTTTTTTGTAACCAGCCAATTCCAAAACCTTCTCAAAAGCTTCATCTGAACCCAATAAAACAACCTGTGCAGATTCCACTCCATATTGGAAAATATATTCATTATCTTTCTTGTCACCAATTACAAAGCTTGGATGATGTGCATCACTTCTGAGAGTTGGTTTATTTGTATAGCCAGCTTCTTTTGATAAACGCTTAAACTCATTCACAATGCTTCCATGCATTTCTTCCGCTTTTTGAGAATCATTGAGCGCGGCCAAATCTAATGGCTTACTCCAAACAGGAATCGGATGGCCCCACCAAAGCTGCCTACTAATACACCAATCCTGAATATTTTCTAACCAATCGAGATAAGTTTTGCCATAACGCTCGGGAAAGAATTTAACTTTCAGGAGATCTTCTTGCTCCCCCTTAGAAGGGGGTTGGGGGGTATAAGCATTAATTGCTAGCTTTGCCAATGGCTTCATATTTACAAACCATTGCTTCGACAAATAAGGCTCAATGACATTTCCGCATCTATCATGCAAAGCAGCCGCCTGAGAATATTTTTCTTCTTCAAGCAATAATTCCTGTTCACCCAAAATCTTGAGTACTACTTCTCTAGCTTTGAAACGCTCTAATCCATGAAATTCAGCGGATATAAACTCCAAAGGCAATAACTGGGCTTTTTCATTGAATATATTTATTGGTTCAAGGGTACCTTCTGACAAGGCCGAGAGGGGATTTGCATTCCATTCTTTCGCAATTTCTTGATCATTGAAATCATGAGCGGGTGTAATCTTGAGAGCGCCAGTCCCAAAATCCAACTTTACTGATTCGCTCAAAATAACAGGAATTTCTTTCCCTGTGAGAGGTAATTTGACTTTGACAGCTTGACCTTGTTTGATTAAATCTATAAGGCTTTTGTAACGAATATCTTCGGGGTTAATTGCAACTGCCACATCTCCAAAAAGCGTTTCAGGTCTACTTGTCGCAACTACTAGGTGAGACACCCCCATCCCCAGCCCTTCCCCCATAAAGGGAGAAGAGAGCAAATCAGTATTACTTCCTTTCTCCCCTTGTGCGCCTTGCGTCGTGGCAGACTTGTGTGCTGGAGAGGTGCCCGAAGGGTGGAGAGAGGGGGATAAATCTGGCTGAACTAACTCATATTTGATTTTGTAAAGCTTACCCATTCTATCCTCATGAATAACTTCCAAATCAGACAAGCTGGTCAAACAATGTGGACACCAATTAATGAGTCTTGTACCTTGATAAATTAATCCCTGTTTGAATAATTCAAAAAATGTTGTGCGGACAGCTTTGACATAACCAGGATTGAGGGTGAATTCGCTTTTACTCCAATCGGCAGAGCAGCCAAGCAATTTCATCTGATTCTCGATTTTTCCTCGATGCGCATTTGCCCATTCCCAGACCTTCTTTTCAAATTCATCGCGTCCAAGATCGTATTTGCTTTTCTTTTCTTTGGCTAATTGCTTTTCAACTACGATTTGCGTACCAATTCCCGCATGATCAGAGCCGACTTGCCAATGAACTTTTTTGCCGAGCATTCGGTGATAGCGAATCAAAGTATCCTGCAAAGTACTATTGAGCGCGTGCCCCATATGGAGTTCGCCAGTTACATTCGGCGGTGGAAATGCAATCTTGAAATCAGCTTCTAATGGGTTGTCCACCACAAAGCATTTGCTCTCTTCCCATTTGCTCAGCCACTTATGCTCAATCTCGGAATGTTCGTAACTTTTCGCTAATTCACTCATCTGTCAAAAATTTAATCAATAGTTGCGCTGATTCTATCAATTAACTTCCTTGCACGTATATCTTCTATTCTCCAGAATCTCTGTCAATTATTGACTTGATGGCCTTAAAGAATAAATTACCTTTTCCTTTCAACATTTTTCATAAGCTGATTTCTTGAGTTGAATATATCCACTTTCAACCTTATATTTTTGAAATATTTTCACTTTAATTGATATGAAAGAATCTTTGAATTGCTGGTATTGCAAGGAATAAAGCAGCAAGTCCGATAATCACGGATAACCAATTTGACCATTGAAGGGAAGATAACTGTTTCAGAAAATTATTTTTATTATTACGAAGTTCAGCTATTCGTTTATAGCCTTCAATTCCAAGTTGATAAATATTGTTGAAAATCACATCATAACTATCCCTAGTTTTAATTGTTTCTATGTGTTCAAGGTAGCCAAACTTTCGAGCTAACTCCGATAAATAATATGTTTCTTTAGAAGACAAACCCAGTTCTTCGGAAGTAATAAGACTCAATCCATCTGTAGAACTATATTGTTGTCTAATCAAAAATGCTATTTCTTCTGCTGATTGATTGTGTTGCTCTTTTGAATAGAAAACAAATGACACATCACTTTGTAGTAATTCTCGCTGCGCTTCATCGCATTCAAGCAATATTTTATCTATCTTCTCCAGAGCGGATAGATGAGGCTTTGGGTTTTCATTTGCAGATTGATTCATTGATGGTATTTCTGGCTGAGAGAGATTATGGAGTAATTGTAATTGTTCAATTCTAGAAGTTCCAATTCTGGTTCTTAGAAATCAGTGAAGAAGCTAGTTTTTTATTTTGTAGATTGTTCAATTAAGAAAACCCCTAAAGGGGACTTGAAAACCATTGTCGGAGCCCCCTCTCAGGGGGTTGGGGGTTAATAAAACCGCAAATACTTGAAGACCCGCATCCACAATCGGATAACCAGTCATACCATCAGTCCATGCCTGAAACAGCTTTTTATCAAATTGCCACATGAGATTTTGATATTCTGACTTAAAGGCTTTTCTTGAACATGCGGATAAGCCTGCAAAATCATTAAATAAAACTCTCGCCAAATCAACTCACTCAGCCATGTCTCTGCATTTTCTTTGACTTTTGTTTCAGTCTGTGCTCGGACAATATTCAAAGCCGCACGAAAAACATTTTCTAATACTCAAAGTTCCAAAGCGCAAATGCGTAGATAAATTCGAAATTGCTCTCAAATTAGGGAAATCTCTTTGCTCTTTGTGTGAAAGTAAAGTATGAAAGCAAATGAGTTTGTATAAAAGAATCCAATTGTTCCTCAGCCGCAGCAGAACCTGCACCAACAATCAAATCCTTTGCCTCAACAAATCCCAATCCCTTAGCCTTCTTACTCTAGAACTGATTATTGAGACCTAGCTTAGAAAGCTTTAGCCTTATTGGCTCTATTTCCTCTTTGTAAATCTGACTTTCCAAGCAGCATTTTGTTTTATTAACTCGTTGAACTAATCTTAATTTAACCTAAAGAAATAGACGTAAGATCTCTTGCTAGCCTAATATTTGCAATTTAAAAGTAGGATCTTTTGTAGCACTGCCACTTTGTGTTGGTATATTGTCTTCTTCATTAGCTGGTCAAGGAAAAGCGTTTCCTGCCAGGGTTACAAGTCAAGTAATGCCACCCGATGTGAATAATTCCAAGATGATTACAGTTACTCCTGCTAATTATATGGACCGTTTAGGAAATGAGGCTAAAGCCTGTTTAAACGGAGGTAACGGCACATTTGTTGCAACTTCAAATAATGGGCACTTCTATAAAGTCGAGAAAGTTGACTGGAAGGGAAAAACCTAAGAAGGCACTGTTGGCATTTGGCTCTGAATGGTCTAGGATTTAAGATGTTG
>Ga0208362_1000067_pt1 | contig 31037 bp, 18 predicted proteins | sample LakMenEpi13Oct10_FD_150693 | JGI IMG/M metagenome (GOLD analysis project Ga0208362, IMG submission 150693) | Freshwater microbial communities from Lake Mendota, WI - 13OCT2010 deep hole epilimnion (SPAdes) | ecosystem: Environmental > Aquatic > Freshwater > Lake > Epilimnion/Euphotic zone ... | reverse complement strand
CTTAGAGAGAAACCCTTCTAGGAAATATGCAATTGTAGTTATTGATATCCAGAAAGAATTTACTCAATTTAATAAAAAAGAACAAGATCAAAAAGTTCAGAACGTGAAAAGGTTAATTCATGCAAATTTCAAAAAAAACCAAATTTCGTTAGTCGAATACGATGTTGATGCAAAAGCTAACACTGAGAAATCATTGATTGAAGGTTTAGAAGGAATTTCTTTTCGTGAGAATAATCTTATTAATAATTCTAAGAACTTTTCTTACTATCGGAAATCAACCGATGGGGCATTTGATAGCACAAAAATTGCAGAAGATTTAAAGAAACAAGGAGTAACTGATATTATACTAGCTGGACTTAATGAAGAAGCCTGCGTATACGAGACTGCTTTAGGTGCTCTAAAGAAAGGATTTAATATTATTACTTCACCTTCAATAACGTTTAATACTTACAATACAGAACCGTTAAGTTCCTTCTATTCAATTACTGGTAATGTCTTTCAAAAGCAAAACGATATTCAAACCTTATTGGATAATAACTTATTTGTCAAGGAGCCCTCAAAGAGGTAAAAATCACCCATTCCAAGCTTCCCACAGATGATTTTAATTGCCAATAAAACTGATTCTTTCTTACTATGATTAATTAATTGATATTAGGGTTTTAACCAAATTGAAATAAAAATTTATTATGCTGTTTGTGTAAGAGTGGAAGTTATCAATTCTAAAGTTTCGCAAGATTATTAACAAAACAGGGAATTAAGATTATGAGTAAAGAAACAGTTGCAGATTTCAAAACCAAAATTCCCAGAAAACTACTCAGCTCAGCTTTGTTTGATTCACTGGTTTAACTTGGTTTCATCAAGATATTTAAATGGAATGAGTAAAGACTGATTGTGGCTAAATTCATGTTCTGATTTTAGCCATTTAGTGTAAGGCGCATGCGGAGCTACAAAAAGATTTTTGAGAATGCCCAGCGGAAGTAATATACCAAGAACCGTGAACAGCGACACATTGATAATCGGCTCAAAAAAAGAAGATTTGCCCTGTCCTAGTAATACTGATACAAAAATGCAATCGAAGCATGACACAAAGAGGTTTAACTAATCAGTAGATTTGAGCTGGTTAATGTTGAGTTTTGATTGCAAGTTAATACTGAATTTGTCAGAGCTGTTGGCAGAGCTTCTCCAAACCATTCCAGTAATAAACGAGACCAAAGAGGAACATTTGCAATGCGCTCTTCTGCTTTCAAGAATGAATTGATTAAAGGTGATATTAAACCTTGACCAGCCGATGAAAAGGTAGAAGAACTAGAGTTGGCAAGAAGTCTAATGTTTGAAATATCACCAATAGCTCCAACCATAAAATAATTAGGGAAAAATAAATATATTGAAGTATTGTATCAATATGGATTCACGCAGCTTTATTGCACAATATCTACCAGTTTACACAAAAGCCAATTGCCAATTATTGAATCTTTGATATTTCAGTTTCAGGATAATTAGCTAGAACCTTTTGTGGGCTTAATTGTCCAGTTTCATAAAGCAGTTTCAATTGTGAATTGTTGTAATTCATCACAGCGGTTACATATTCAATTTGACTTTTCACCAAATCAGTTTGTGCTTTCACCGCATCAAGATTAATACCCACTCCATTATTGATTCGAGAAAGTGCCATTTTATAAGCTTCCTGATTAGTTTCTATTCTTTGCTTAGTGACGCTCAGTTGCTGCCTATACAAATTAAAATCATAGTATGCGGATGCCAACTGCTTTTCGGCTTCATTCATTTGCTTTTCTTTTCTGAGTATGGCTTCTTTTATCATTTCCCGAGAAACAGCAATATTGCTCAAAGCGCCTGTACCCATATTCCGCAACAAATTCATATTGAGACTGACTTGTCCTTGTTTACTTCTGTCTAAATCGCTTGGTGATTGCCCAATACCTCGTATATATGTGCTTAAAGAAATAGTTGGAAATAATTCCGCAATTGATTCTTTATATTTAGCTCTAGCTTCTTCAATCAAAGCTTTTAATTCCTTGAGATCGGGTCGGTTTTTTTTAGCAATTGTCAACAACTCAGCTAAGGTTATTTTTTTATCAATAAGATTAATTTCATGAAGTTTGTCGGATGAATTTACCTCTGAGATTAAAGGAAGATCCAAGTCTGCTGACAGGTTTACTTTGGAAAGTTCTCTTTCATTTTCAGCTTTTAGTAATAGATTTTGATTTTCCGAAAGTACACTTTGCGCTTGTAATAATTCTAGCTTGGTTGAAAAACCTGCTTCAAAGCGAGATTGTTTGAGTTTGACCTGATTTTCTGCCTCAATTACAGCCTGCTGAGCTAATCTAATTGATTCGATATCTTTGAGCCAAATAAAATACTTGCTGCAGCCTTTTAAAAGACTTTCTTGATAGATTCGGTTCTGTTCGTACTTGACACCATTCAAATGTTTTTTATAACTAATTGCCCGAAAAATATCTTTCCCACCCGTTTGAATTTGATAATCCCCTGATAGAGTTGGTCTGTATGTAGTTCTATTATTATTAACTGGAGTAGCACCAATAAAGATTTCACCTCCTTCAAATCGTTCTACTGATGATTGAGATGTAATAGATGGAAATAATGGAGCAAAAGAACCAAAGAAAGTAAATTTAGCTTGTTTGGTTTGATTCTTTGCAAGTGCGAAATCAAGATTATGTTTTTCAGTTAAATCAATTACGGTTTCTAGATTTAATTCGATTGCCTCTGAACTACCTTTAATGGTTTGAATTTCTGTTTCTTCTCCAGAACTTGATTCTGATTCATCTGCTAATACTGCTGTAGTTTTTTCGGATTTGGATTCAGTTTCAGTTTTTGGTGGTGATTGGATATCCAGATTGGTATTAGAATCTAAATCTAGAAACAATTTGGATTTGCTTTCTGATATTTGTTGTGATTCACTCAATAATTTATCTAGTGAGTTCAACTTAATATCAGATTGACCTTCTTTGGAGGGAGAAAGTGTTGTAGTTTTTAATTCTATTTTTTGTGTTTTATTAGCAGCTTTATTTATTCTTTCTTTTCCAAGTACTGAAGGAAAAACACAAAGGACTAAAGCTAAAAGCAAAAAATGCTTCAAGTCGTTCATTTTAATTAGATGATGAGTTCTTAAATGCATCTTCAAAACTATTATGAACAGATGTATCTGAGGTAAGTAAGAATATTCTTTATTAGCGGCTATATACTCAGTTCAACTCAGTAGTAAAAAACTTGAAACTATGTATTAATTCACTATATCGACTGAACTAAGATGTTCAATTTTTATACGCTTCAAAACTACAAATCACTGCTTCAAAATACTTCCTGTGAAATCCCTGATATAGAGTAATTTACCCCAAAACAAATCTTAAACAATCAAGAAACTAGCTGATGCCATAAAGATAGGCTCAAAGCTTTACTTTCTATATTTTTACTTTTTCTAACTTAATAACTGGATTTGGTCTTTTTTTATCTAGTGCTTCAGAATTGTAAACTTGTCTTTCAGTCAAGAAAAACTCAACTTCATAATTTTTGTCTGGATTTATACTCCCAGTTGGATCGGATTCTTTGGGAATAGTAAAAGCGCTAGAGAAAGTAATAGGTTCAGTAGTTGTTGGATAAGCGACTAGAATACCAATTTTTTGTAATTCGACTTCAACCTTTCCAGTTTCAGGATTAGTAAGTCTTATACCAATTGTTCGCCTATCGTGAATATTACCTGTATTTTCATAAGTTAATTGATATTTGACACCAAAAACAGTTTTATTATCAGTAGTCTTTATTTTTTCTGCCGAAATCTTTTTTACTTGCAAATTAGTTTTCAGCTCAGCAGGCGATCCTTTCCAAATATAAGCACCTGCTTTTACTTCTTTGTTTACAACTAAGCCATATTTTCGATCTGCATCATTTGTTTTTATATCTTTAAAATCTGAATTAAACTCCAGCATATTGAGCGTGAGTTTATATTCCTTATTCTCAAAACTAGGGGGTATATTAGTGGCAATACGTACAATTTTCTCTTGTTTGGGTGCAAGCGTTAATTGCCTGGGACTTATTTGAATATAATTTAGAATTGAATTTTTGTCTTCTTCACTGTATGGTCGGAAAACCATTTTATTATCAGGTAAAATATCCCATTCTCTTAAGCTAAGTTGCACCTTAGTGGCTCTGCCCATGGGGTTACTGATTTTAACTGTTGATTTGCCTTTTCCGTTTGGTGCAGGCACAATAATAACGGTAGGACTATAAAAAAACTCTGCTCTTGTTTGAAGATCATTAAGAGGAGAAAATAATATTAAAAACAATAATAAAAATATTTTTTTTGTCATAAATCTAACTTGCACAAAAAGATAAAAAAGTTATCACAAAAGATTTTATTTCAATTTCGACAAATTATTTCAATTTCGACAAAATTTATTTTATTTTGACCAAGACTCCCATTTTTATCCACAGCGCAGTATAACTCTACCGATAATAAAGATGAAAACAGCACATCCAAACAACAGATTTTTATCCATAGACCTTGCTAGAGGTTTGGCAGTATTTTTCATGATTGCAGTTCATACACTCGATGTATTTGCAAGTAAAGAAGTAAAGAACTCACTATTCGGACAAATCATAGAATTTCTTGGTGGACCACCAGCCGCACCCGTTTTTATGACTTTGATGGGATTTTCATTTATCTATTCAAGGAAATCAGAATTGAAACCTAAATTATTGCGTGGCTTTAAAATATTTTTGTCGGGCTACGTTTTAAATATCCTAAGGGGTGTTATTCCATTCACCATTTCTAATTACTTAAAAATGGATATTGCAAGAACATTTCCAATAGAAAAACTGAATGAATACACGATTTTTACCATTGTAGATATTTTACAATTTGCTGGAATTGCATTAATGATAATGGCTATCATTCAAGAATTAAAGATCAATAAGTACTTCATATTATTATCAGCTTTTCTCATTAGTATGATTTCACCGGTTCTGTGGGGATTAAAATTAAACATTCCAGTCATTGACCAAATTTTAGAACTGTTTATTGGAGACCAGCCAATAGGATTTAGCTTTATCGAAAACAAAATTGCTTTTCCAGTATTTCCCTGGCTTTCCTTTCCTCTGCTAGGTATGTTTCTAGGCGTTACAATGAAAGATACAAATGACCAAAATAGGACTTTTAAGCACTTTGGTATAGGCGGCATTTTGATTCTATTAATTGGTGTTGCCATTTCGTACAATAATATTGAATATCACTTCAACGACTACTATCATAGTCGACAAGGTGCAATGTTGTTTATGAGTGGCTTTGTAATAATTTGGCTTTATATTACTAAAATCGCCATCGATAAATTGCCTATGAACAAGATTTTTGAACTACTTTTTAAATGGAGTAAAGGTGTTACAAACATTTACTTTGCACAATGGATTCTTATAATTTGGAACATTGCTTTTTTCGGTGTTAACAAAAGCAGCTACACAACGATTATTTTATTAATTTTGACATTCACGTTCCTATCACATTTTATAAACGAATTAATAAGTTACAGTCAAAATAATAATAAAGTAAAACAAAGTAATTGAGAGCATCGATGGTGACAGGAAGAACCACTGCTGAGAGAAGGTGTTTAACAAAAAAGTGGGTATATTTGACAGTGAATTGGTGAAAATCGCCGCCTTCACCAAGACCAAAACGATTATGGCCCATTTTAAAAGACGACACCAAAATGAAAACACGACCTCTTTATATTGAAACAAAAATAAAATGTGACCTTGACACTCTGTGGACAAATACTCAGGACCCATCCATTCATGAACAATGGGACTTACGTTTTTCTGAAATATCATATTTACCAAAAGACGAGTCGACAGACCCTCAAAAATTTCTATACTCAACACAAATTGGGCTTGGAATTAAGGTAAATGGAATTGGAGAAAGTGTAGTAACTAAAACCAAAGACAATGGAGAAAGCACTTCAGTTTTGAAATTTTCATCGAACAGCAAAATTTCGATAATAAAACAAGGTTCAGGGTATTGGAAATATGTTCCAGAAAAAGACGGAATAAAATTTTGTACAGGTTATGACTATGAAACACGTTGGGGACTTTTCGGGAATCTGATTGACAAATTCATTTTCAGGCCATTAATGATTTGGGCAACTGCTTGGAGTTTTGATTGTTTGAAAAATTGGATTGAAAAAGGACTTCATCCAAAGCAAGCTGTAAATGCTCAATTATCTGTTTTTCTTATAAATTTCACATTAGGAATCATTTGGATTTTTCAGGGACTAATTCCAAAAATACTTTTCACTTACACGGGAGAAATTGAAATATTGAGGAAATCAGAGAAAAACGCCCTATAACAACACCTACCCAAAAGTGGCAATTTAGTGGTTAAATGAAACTTTGTACTTTGTAGTTGTTATATTGGTACTCTTCTTCTCGGAGATGAGGTTTTGTTAGGTGCAATACTTATGGAAGATATGGATCTCCTGGTGGAAACTGCTGTAAGAGAAATATCAGTTAATCCTCAAAACCCAAATATAGCCGTATCAGTTGTGAAAAGGCTTGAACTTCAATTTACATTTTCGACATAGAAATATTTCAATTCATGGAAAGACCAAAAAATTCACCCCGCGGAACATATGATTTATTACCCTCTGAATCAGTGAAATGGCAGAGAGTAGAAAATACCGCCAAAGACTTGCTGAGAAAAGCTGGCTTTCATGAAATCAGAACACCCATTTTTGAACAAACTGAAATCTTTCAGCGAGCTGCTGGTGAGACAAGTGATATTGTCAACAAGGAAATGTACACCTTCAATGATCGCTCCGACCGTTCGATTACATTGCGACCAGAAGGAACAGCTGGAGTTGTCAGAGCTTTTCTGAGTAATGGAATGGATAGAAATCCTAAGCCTGTCAAGCTTTGGTACTATGGCCCTATGTTTCGCTATGAACGCTCTCAGACTGGACGTTATCGCCAATTCACACAACTTGGAGTTGAAGTATATGGATCAGCTACCCCAGAAATAGAACTTGAAGTAATTAGTTTGGCTTGGGATTTATTCCAGAAACTAAAAATCCCTAATTTGACTCTTGAAATCAATTCAGTAGGGGATCAAGAAAGCCGCATCAATTATCAGGAAGCTATGAGAGCTTTTCTGGAAGAGCATCAAGCGGAAATTTGTCCTGATTGTCAGAACAGAATGAAAACTAATCCTCTCAGAGCACTTGATTGCAAAGTGCCAGAAGATCAGGCATTGTATAAAAAGAAGGCTCCAAAAATTTGTACCTATTTAAATGAAGCTTGTATTGCTCACCAAGAAAGACTTTTCTTTTTGCTCACAAGCTTTGGTATTCCTTTTACCGTTAATGAAAGCTTGGTGCGTGGTTTGGATTATTACACCAAAACTGTTTTTGAAATAAAGACAACAGATAAAGCTCTCGGAACGCAAAATACTATTTGTGCAGGTGGAAGATATGATGATTTAGTCAAGGAATTCGGCGGCCCGCAAACTCCTGCTTTTGGCTGGGCGCTTGGAATGGAAAGATTAACTAGTCTGATTCCTGAAGATCTTGATGAACAGAAATTAGATTTTTATGTAATCTCCTCCCAAGAGAATTTTGAGCAAGCTTATAAACTTGTGCAAGAAATAAGAGAAAAAGGTTATTCCGCTGATATGGACTATGAGAGCAGAAGCGATAAGAAGCAATTTGACTTAGGCAAAAAATTTACGAAATTAATTTGTGAATTCAGTCCACCAAATCTGCTAACTCGTAAATCAACAATTGAGTATTCATCTAATTTTTCAACTGTTATAAAAGATTTCTCACCAATGACCGTTGACGATTTCTTGGAGAAGAATAAGGGCAATATTTAACAATTCATCTTGTACAAATGGCTTGACTTTATATAGTTTCCGAAACAATTCTGAAATAAATCTAGGACTTAATGACGAAAAAACCAATCCTGTCATTCTGAGCTTGTCTCGGGAACTATCCCAGCAAACAAGATAATTATTCTATGTAACATGAATTATTTAATAAGCAAGGCTTTATATAGTTTCCGAAACAATTCTGAAATAAATCTAGGACTTAATGACGAAAAAACCAACCCTGTCATCCTGAGCTTGTCTCAGGAACTATCCTTAATTTTGAACAAGATTTAGAGGATTAGAAAGATGCACAATATTTTCTTCTTCTTTCTTATCCTGTTTCAATCCTCTAAATCCTGATAATCGATGTTCTGCATGTGAAGAGGATTTGAAAGATGGACAGGAGGGGAGCAATTAAAAAATCAACGTTTATTTCTTGGTTCCTCCTTTTAAGGAGGTTGGGAGGTATTCACATTTGGCTGGTATCGAGATTTTGATCACCCCCGACAGGATTTTTCTTCTCTCCCATGTTGCTCGAATCCTCTGAATCCTGATACTCACTAATAATTGCTGCTAATCTTCAACCATAGAGATTTTTCTGATGGTAGTAGTAGCTTTTCTAGTTTGGCTATTATTGTTTTGAGTATTGTAATTAGTACTTCTATTTTCCATTTCCTTTTCATTCTCTTTTTTGAGTTCTTTAAATTTCTCAATTATTTCTTGGTTTTCGCGAATAAATTTAGAATTGCCAGTTGAGGCCTCAAATGGTTGTTCTGGTGATTTCGAAATGGTCTTTTGGTCTTGAAAATTGAGAGTATTAAACATTTTGGATTTGTTGAGATTATTCCCAAGACCAAATTTGCTTTCATACTTGTTTGAAAATTGATTTTCAGCTTTTCTATTTTCGGTTTTAATATCTTCTAGTTTATTTACAATATCTCCAGAAGATGATTTGTCAGTAGTGAAATTTTCAGCATTAAGTTTTTTGATTTCTTCAGAAATAGTATTTAATCTTTTTGACTCTTTATTCTTTAACCATGAAGGTTTATATCCATTATTTGCTAATTTCGCAGATAGGCTGAGATTTGTAGTCTGCTGAGTAACTTCCGTTATACTTTCATTCTGATTTTTTTCTGCAAGAATAGTTTCTTTACTTTTTTCATTATCATCAAGAGTATTTTGATTGATAACAGATTGACTACCTTTTTCTTTTCCTATTAAGCTAGGAATTGATTCTTGTTTTTTTTCCCGAATAGTATTCTCTGCAATTTTATTCTTTTCTTTGTTTATATTATTTGCATGAGCTTTTACAAGTAAATCAATTTCTTCAAAAAGAGTATCTTCCGCTGTTGAAATTTCCAGAGATTTGATTTTCTTTACTTCTTGCTTCTTCGTAGATTTAGTAAGCTCAATACTATTTGCTTTGGAATCACTTATTTCAAGGGTGAATGAAGGCTTATTAATAGTTTCGCCTGAAGATTCATCATTTGAATTGGAAATATTAGAAACTTTCTCAACTTGATTTTTAACTTTTTCTTCTTTAAGCTCTGCTACATTAGCCTTAACAATCGACTCCCATCCATCAATATTCATTTCTCCGTCTAGAGTATTGGTTAAGAAATCGAGATTAGCGGAAGTATTAGGAGATTCCAACTTGGATAAATTTGCGGGAATTTTATTAATTCTTTTCGGAAAAATTGTTTCTTCTTCACTTTTGGCTTCTGAAGCAAATTCACTAACCACTGAAAAAGAATTCCATGAACTAGCCATTAATACTTTTTTGCCAGCATATTGAATAAGATAAAGTGCTTTACTTGCATCAAGATTAACGATGTCAATAAGTTCAATACCCGAATTACCAACACTATTTGGCTTTGCATAGGAATTTTTCTTTTTGTTGCCATTGATCACTACATTACTTAACACCATAATAACTACAACTAAAGCCAAAGAAATAATCAAAAGCAAAGGTATAAAATATGGCTTCTCACTTTCTGGCGGAGTTTTCAATAATGGTTTTTCATAATTGTCGGCATAATAGACATTTGTTTCTTTGCCTAATTCGTTATAAGACTTTGAGTCCGTGCTTAAATTTGAATCCAATGCACTCTGAAAGGATATGTCTTCCACTGCATCAAAACTGCTGTTTTTCTTCGCAATCACTTGATCGCTGATTAGAAAGAGCGACAAGCTAAAAATCAATATTGAAAATAAAGACCCAAAATGTTTTAAAAAGAAATTTTTCATTATCAGTTAATAAGTGGCTCAAAACAAAAATCAAACTTTTAGATGAATTCTTTTTTCCCTTTTTGGTGAAATCCCTAACCTCAACATTCTTAGCTTTTATGTTTTGAATTTCTTATTCTTTCTCTCAGATTGTTCTATCACCATTGTTCTCAATTTCTCTTACAATTCGGCTTCTAAGATTTGCTTTGTTATTCTGCTTATCAAAGAAATTTTTCAAGCTTAATAAAGCTATTTCGGCCGGTGCTAATTCTTTATCTTTTTTTGTGTCGCTGTCATAACTCAACAAAAATTGATCCGTGAGTTCATCATATCTTTTCGCAACAACTAGTCCAAGAGAGGCAGATGCGACACCATACTCTGAAGAAAAATGATGCAAATAATAATCTTCCATTTCAATCCATTTAATACCTTTGGTTTGAAGTGAACGCAAATATGCATTATTTTTTATATCCAAACTATTCTTGTCCTGCCTAAGAAGTGGAAATGGTGTGCGGCCTTGTCCTGACCAGAAAAATTGCGCTGACAAACAAGCTCCTTTTTCAACGGAGAGGCCAAGCTCTTTGGCGGCATTTTCTAATTCTTCAGTCAAATCAGAATTCGGCAAAATTTGATCTTGTTCACTGAAAGCTTCAGTTGTAATTGCAATTGTACCTAAGCTGGCATTAGAAATTGTGCCTCGTGTTCCGCTTCTGATAACTGCTTTGAGCGGTATTTTACTTTGATTTGTATTTTGAGCATTCTGTTTTATCAAGTATTTTGAGTTCGCAAGAGCAATTAAGGCACTAACTTCACTCAAAACAATTTCCACTCCAGATGCACCAATACCATGCGAAGCAATTCCAACTTTGAAGTCTATATCAGGCCAATGAATAATAAATAAGCTATATTCGCGATCGGTGTTGCCACTGACTATATGGCAATAATTTGAAATGTCTGCAACACCCCAATCAATGACGTTATTACTGCTTACGTGAGTACTATCACTACTAAATCTTTGCTTGAAATAATTCAACAATTTTTGCGCGCGCGCAGGACTTCCAACCACAATTAAACTCTCCAGTCCAACCAAATCTGCAAGCTTATTTTCTATAACTGGAAGGTGAACAATATAATCTCTAAGAGTTGAAGCAAAAATATTTGAATCTGAATTCTTCCCAATATTTTGTTGAGTAATCTTCTCGGAAACAACTTCAATATTTACTTCAGAACTAATAATAGGTTCAACTGGAATATCTTTTTTTGCAACTGTTGATACATTTGACAGAGGCAAAGCCTGATGAGAGTGAGAACAATTGTGTTTATTAGATTGTTCTTCAGAAGAGTCAGGATTCAGACGAAAACCAAAAGGCAATAATTCATGTACTTTGAATTCTCTATAAGTTTGATTGGCTCCAATACACAAAACATTGAGATCTGGATTTTGCTCAAATAAAGCTTGTCTACAATCTCCACAAGGCACAATTGGTTCATTGCTATTTGGGCTATAAATTGCAATTTTGATTAATTTGGGAAATTGATTTTTATGTCCAAAATTCAAATGTGCTGATTGCAAAGCATGTTTCTCGGCGCACACAGAGCGATAATTTTGCGTTTCATAATTAGTGCCTTTTACAAATTGCTTGTTTTGGTTTTGATCTTCAATTAATAAAGCAGCACCAACCGCAAAACCAGACATTGGTGAATAACTTCCCTGAGCAGCTTCTTTAGCCTTTTCAATAAGTAAAAGACTTTCTGCATCCAATTGATTTATTGACTTTGGCTCAGACATATTCTGACAATCTCGATTTGGGCTTTTGCTGGAATCTATTGGACAAATAAATTTAAGAATAATTATTTTATAGCTGAACACCTTAAGAAAGCTGAATTAGCAAAGATAAGCACAAAAATCAGATCAACATATCTTGAATTAACGAGTAAGTGGCGTTTCAAAAAGCTTTGATTTGGGAATTGAGATTTATATAGAAATTAGCAGCTGAGTTCGAATTCAAATCGAAAGATAGTTTGCCTCCACTTTAAACCAATATTTCAACTTCAGAATCTTTTTAGAAATGCCTTTTTCTAATCTTGACAGCTTCAATCGCATATTAGGACGTATTCAGTCTATTGATGCACGTATAAGCACACTGACGGAAAAACCTCAAAAGAACAAGTCCGCTTTTCAAAGCAACTCTACAAATAAGTCAAATTCTATTCCAACCTCAAATCCAACTGATGCTTCCATACTTGATAGTCTCAATCTAGATCCTCATGATTTGTCTGAATTGGATTTTACTGATTCATCACGCGATTTCATCAAAGGAATTTCATCAAAGAAAAATAATGATGATCTTTATATTGATCAAATCACCAATCTAAACAAACTCAATTCAAAAAAAGATTCAAACAAAGATTTCTCATTCGCCAATATTTTGGAACAAACCCGTGAGAAATTACCAAATCGTTCTAATAAATGGGTTGTAGAAGATGCCATACAAAATGCTAGCCAAAAAACTGGACTAGATATCAATCTTATAAAAGCGGTTGTGAGAACTGAGTCTGGAGGCAATTCAAATGCAATTTCCTCAGTTGGAGCCCAAGGTTTAATGCAATTAATGCCGCAAACAGCCGCAGGCTTAGGAGTTAAAAATCCTTTTGATCCACACGAAAATGCTCTGGGCGGGGCGCAATATTTAAAAGAACAATTGCAAACTTTCAAGGGTAATGTCAGCTTGGCTTTAGCTGCCTATAATGCGGGCCCAGCTGCAGTTATTAAACATAATGGAATTCCTCCATATAGAGAAACAATGGATTATGTCAAAAAAGTAGAAGCTGCATACAGAGACTTAGAAAGTAAATCAAATATTTCAGGTCCATCTCATAGTACTTCTCAAAATAATTCTCTAGCTGCTTCATTGAATACTTCTGGAAACATAAAACCAAAAGCATCATCATTAAGTCAAAAGAATTTTGTCTCTGATTTGAATCAAGCAATGCCAAAAGATTTTGATTTCAATTCTTTTTTCAAGGCCTAAAATTAATTCATTGAAATTTTGTTTTGAAGATTTTTGTCATCAACTATGAATTTAAGCAATGACTGTTTGCCACAAAAAATTCCTGCCAAATATAAATTTTTGCTTGGTTCAAAATGGACTTCAATTGAACCATTTATGGGCTGGAAACATTTTCAAGTCATTGAAGCAAATTATGAAACAAAAACCGCTAAAGCTTTAATTCAATCAGTTTGTAATTCTTCAGTAAATGTTTGGATTGAGGCTGACTCACTGAAAGATAAAAGTAAATGGCAAGCTGGCTGGAAGAGAATTATGTCTTCTAAAAAAGCAGAGATGTAATAGTAAAAAGGCTTTATCAGATTCTTCCTCAACTTCTATTCTGATTTAACATGCTCACAGAGGCTCTTGAATCTATGAATTTTTTGCTCTTAATAAACCATAATTTAGGTAATAAAAAAGCCAGTGATGAATGTTTGAGTAACAAATCAAAACTGGCTTAAAACTAATCTTTTATGAGATGGATTCTACACTTTGACCAAAAACCTGATTAGAAGCAAAGCTACAATATTCAGAATCTTGATCATTGGGTTAATGGCAGGACCAGCGGTATCTTTATAAGGATCACCAACTGTGTCACCAGTAACTGCTGCTTTGTGAGCTTCAGAACCTTTACCACCAAAATTACCCATTTCAATATATTTTTTAGCATTATCCCAAGCACCGCCACCACTGGTCATAGCGATTGCCAAGAATAATCCAGTTACGATACTACCAACCAAAACTCCTCCAATAATTTTGGCTGAAGCAAAGGGTTCCATTTTATTGAGGAAAAGAACACCTAAAATCGCAATCAAAATCGGTGTAAAAATAGGCAAAAGAGCAGGAATAATCATTTGTTTCAAGGCACTTTGCGTAACAATATCAACGCATTTTGCATAGTCGGGAAGAGCCTTATATTCCATAATTCCTGGAATTTCTCTGAATTGGCGACGTACTTCATTCACAATTTCTCCAGCAGCCTTACCTACAGCTTGCATTGAAAAAGCACCAAAGAGATAAGGTAACAATCCACCAATAAAGAGTCCAGCAATCACATAAGGATCACCTAACTGGAAAGTTAATTTACTAACCATATCAGGAGCGGTTTCAGTAATTGCTTTAGTCAAATCTTGAGTATATGAAGCAAATAAAACTAAACAAGCAAGTCCAGCTGAGCCAATTGCATAACCTTTGGTAACAGCTTTGGTTGTATTTCCAACTGCATCCAATGCATCGGTCGCTTCTCTGACTGAATCTGGAGCGCCAGACATTTCAGCGATACCACCAGCATTATCAGTAATTGGACCATAGCTATCAAGTGCAACTATGATTCCAGCCATACTAAGCATCGCAACACCTGCAATGGCTATTCCATAAATTCCAGATAGAAAATAAGAGGAAATAATACCGACCACAATAATCAAAACTGGAATAGCGGTAGCTTCCATTGAAACGGCTAATCCAGCAATAACATTGGTTCCATGTCCACTTTGAGAAGCTTCGGCGATAGAACGCACTGGACGAAAAGCAGTAGAAGTATAGTATTCCGTAATCCAAACAATACCAGCAGTTACTGCTAAGCCGATTAATGCAGTATAAAAATAAACTTTGTAATCAATTCCAATTACGCTACCCATAATGAATTGAGTAACAAACCAAAAACCAACCGCTGAAATCAAAGCACTAATAATAAGTCCAGAATAGAGCGACTTCATTATTTCTTTTTTTGCATTGAGCTTGACAAAGAAAACACTAATGCATGAAGCAATAACAGAAACACCACCCAAAGCCAATGGGAAAACAATTGCTCTAAGAGCGGGGATTCCTGCATCAAATTGCAAAGCACCCAAAATCATTGCAGCAATTGCGGTTACAACATATGTTTCAAAAAGGTCAGCAGCCATACCAGCACAATCACCGACATTATCACCGACATTATCCGCAATTACAGCTGGATTACGAGGATCATCTTCTGGAATTCCAGCTTCTACTTTACCAACCAAGTCAGCGCCTACATCAGCGGCTTTGGTGTAAATTCCTCCACCTAATCTTGCAAAAACACTGATTAAGCTAGCACCAAAACCTAAGCTAACCAAAGCTTGTACATTTTTACTAAGACTTTCTTCACCAGGTGCAACTAATTCAAGGATGACAAAGAAACCAGTTACTGCCAAAAGCGCTAAGCTTGCAACCAAAAGACCAGTTACAGCTCCACCTTTGAAAGCAACATCAAATGCTTCTTGAATACTTACACTTGCCGCTTGAGCGGTTCTTACATTTGCTCTGACAGAAATAAACATTCCAATATAGCCAGCTAATCCGCTAAGTAGTGAGCCAATCAAGAAGCCCACGGCATTTTCCCAGCCAAGAGCAAAGAAAAGAATGGTCAACAAAACAAATCCAACAATAGAAATAACAGTATATTGTCTGTTTAAATAGGCTAAAGCTCCTTCCTGAATAGCAGCAGCGATTTGATTCATTTTCTCATTGCCAGTTGGTTTTTTTAGAACCAAATTAATGAGTACAATTCCGATTCCAAGCCCGATTATTGCAGCAGTAATCACTTGAAATCCTAATATATTTATTAAATCTTGCCAGGAGCTCATTGGATGGTTTTAGCCTTTCTAAAACTAAATTCAGGAATAAATTGTTTTAGTGTATTTTGAAAAATTATTTGATAGTCAAAAGTTGATAATCAAAACAATTTGTCAGTATGTGGATGCACTAGAAGCCATAAAGTTATCATGCAAAAGCTAAAATTAACCAAACAAAAATTTCACATATAAATACAGACGAGCGTTTGCTTCTTTCTTTATCCTCCGTCTGAAAATTGTTTACAGAATTTTTGGTCAAATAGTAAATAAGTAGAGAATGAATAGAAAATTTGTTTAAAACCAAGAAATTTGTTTTATCAAAAACTTCAAGTCTTATTTAATTGTTTGTCTCCTTATCGTAAATTTCCTTATTCAAAGCGAAAAGCTGTTCATTGTAATTTTTATTTGGGTCATATTTCCAGCCGTCCTTACCCCCTAGCCCCCTTGAAAGGGGGAATTCAGAATATACTTTCAAAACAGCCTCATCCAAAGACTTATGCAACTTACTTAATTTGCTGGCAGGTTCATTAAAGAATTCATTGTAAAGTTTGGTGATTCCATAATTTCTTTCTTTTATCATTGCAAGCCTAAACTCATCAAGTTCTTTCATGATTTCTCTAACTGTGTTAATAGCCCTCACCCCCGCCCCCTCTCCTAAAGCGAGAGGGGAGGAAGAAGTATCTATTTCTGCTCCTTCCTCCTTCAGGGGGAAGGTTGGGATGGGGGGCTTCTGAGAAATTGAGTTAGGGGGTAAAAACAAAAAAGGAAATGTTTCAAAGCAGGTTGTATTTGTGTATCTTATACGGTCTTCGAGAGTTGAACATTGAGCTTTTACCCAGCCACGGTGAAGTTTTGAATTGAGAATACCTAAAATATAATAATCATCACTAGCCACAACCATATTGGCTTCACAAGGAAGTATGGAAACATCAATTGCTCTAAAACTTGTATATTTAGCGACTTTGGGCAAGGCAAAGTACAAGTTTAATCCCTGAAAAGCTTTTCTCATTTCTGGTCTTTTGCGTCCAAATTGCCACCATTTTTCTTTTCTTGAAAGTTCATTATTTGTATCTCTTTCTGGCTTTACATAAGTTTTCACATGTTCAAAAGGTAATTTAAACAAACTAGCATCTTCCATGCTCATATCATTGAAATCAATTACCCATTCAAGCTTTTGATTTGGATCAATTAAGCCTTTTCCATCAATCATTATTTTGAGAACTTGCTCGTTTCGTTTATCTTGCTTAATCCAATCCAGTGCTTTCTCTTCTGAAACAATGAAGCCTTTCCCTGCAAGCTGACAAGCTTCAAAAGATTTACTCTTATTTTGTTCAAGTCTATGAGCTTGGGTTACATCAATTTCCGATTTAAGGCTTGAATTGATAAATTTGACTGGATTGTCATCAAGATAACATTGAATAGCCCTCACCCCCGGCCCCTCTCCTGAAGTGAGAGGGGAGTACGCAGCACCTATTTTTGCTCCTTCCTCCTTCAGGGGGAAGGTTGGGATGGGGGGCTTAAGAGCTGGGGAGAGAGGCTTTATCCAATTCGCTATACTCACATGAACAGCCGCTTCACCACTCCATTCTTGAGTAGAAACAGCATCATGAATAATCCCATCATTTTCAACTACATAACTTAAAGTAGCTTCTCTCGACTGCCCTTGACTAATTGAGTTAGTTCCAACAAGCCCCACTCTTTCGGCACTTGATTGATGAGCCTTTCTAAACCAATGAACACAAAAATCAGGCTGACCTTTCACTTCAGGAAAAGCTTTATACATTTTTTCAACATATTCATCACCTAATTCAGTTCTTAATCTTTTTCCGCCAAGAAAAGGAGGATTGCCGATAATAACGTTTGCCTCAGGCCATTCAGAAAACAGAGCATCAGCACAAATAATATTCTTATCCAAATTATCCAATGGAAGCGGATCTTCTTGATTCAGATTGAGTTTTCTGATTGCAATTGTTCTTCCTATTTCCAGAACAAGCTTTGTAAGCTCAACTGCAAAGGGTTTAATATCAATTCCATAGAACTGATAAGGACTCACAAAACTTTTTAATACTTGTCCTTCGTTCTCAGCCAATCTATCAATAATTTCTTTTTCAATACGCTTCATTTCCTGATAAGCAATATACAAAAAGTTTCCGCTTCCACATGCTGGATCAAGGATTTTGTATTTTCTTAAATCATTCCAAAGTGTTCTTAAATTTTTAGCTTTTTTCTTTTCATTACTCAAAGCCTCTTCAATTCGTTCATCCCAATATCTAACTATTGTCGGTCTAACAATTTTATAAATATCAACTTCACTTGTGTAGTGAACTCCGTGAGCGTGCCTATCTTCATTGCTCATTGTCGCTTCAAGTACAGTTCCAAAGATTGAAGGTCTTACCGCTGTCCAGTTCTGACTACTTGCGGTGATTAAAATATCAATGTCGCTCTCAGCTAATTGAATAGGAATTATTTCATTGAATAAACCACCATTAAAATATCTAACATCTTTGTACATTCCTCCTCGGGCTGGTTCTTTGCTGTTCATCTGCTCAAACAAGCCACGCAAAAGGTCATAAGATTTTTTAGGATTTGCCTTGCATTCATGCAAAATCTCACCGAAAAAGCCATTTGGAAGCAAATCAATATCTTCGGCAAATAAACACAAAACACATTGCAAAACAAAACGGCGGGCTTGGTCTTCAGTGATTGCAAGAGACTTTTGACGGGTTTTTAAACGCTTAAATAATTCGCTTATTTGCTCAGTAACCGTCTCTGTTATTTCAACAACATTGAGATTAAATCTAGCCCTCTGCCCAAGCATGAAAAGCAAAGCTTCGGGGTGCTCTGCTAATTCACTCGTTTTAAGCTTCTGAACGGGCGTATCAACTTGAATATTAAAATCATAAATCCAAAATTCATCAAAGTTGCAAAGAATGGCATATTTAGGTTTTGGAGTACATTGGACCCAATAAGTGAGCAATTGATTGTAATGGTGGGTTAAGTCAGAGCCGCCCTTTTTCATTTCAATCAAAACAATATCTTTGAAAATACAGTCCGCAAAGCCCGAACCGCCTTTCTGAGAACCCTTTTTAATAAGCCTCTCAAACTCAGCCCCTGCCGAATTTACCCCTTCATAGCCAAAACATTGAAAGAATCGATCCAAAAAACTTTGGGCTTCACCCTTTTCATAACCCTTGCAATAAGATTCTTTCCATTTTGCAAATTCGTTTAACTTAGCTTTTAATGAGTTTGTATCCATTCAGGAAATCAAGCCTTTCTTATTTGAGCTCCAAAAGAGAATATCTGATTGTCTCAAAATAACAAACTAATTTACTTGTCACTCAAAAACAAGGAACAATAAATAAGGGTTTTTACTCCTTTAAGATTAAGAATGTTAAGGTTAAAATCTTCTCAATTAATAGTTAAGAAATTAACTCCAAATAACCCAAAATTTAATTAAGCTCAGATGTCAACACGCGTAATAATAGTTGAAGATGAAGTTCCTCTTTTAGAAGCAACAACATATTTTTTACAGCAAAAAGGTTATCAAGTAGCCGGCTTTACAGAAGCAGAAAAAGCGCTTGAGTCTTTCCATTTACAACCTGCCGATTTGATTATTCTAGACTGGAACTTACCTGGAGTAATGCAAGGGATTGACTTTCTTCGTGAGCTCAGAGCCGCACAACAAACTGTACCTGTAATTATGGTAACTGGGAAAACTGCCAAAGAAGAAATTATTCAAGGTCTAGAAGGCGGCGCTGATGATTATTTAACTAAGCCTTTCAATCCTGAAGAATTAATGGCTAGAATGCGCAGTGTTTTGCGTCGTACCCAGCAGGTAGCCTCAACCCCAAGCAAAAGAATTGTTTATGATCAAATTGTGATTGATTTGGATGCTCACAGAGTTTGGGTTGCTCAAGATGAAAAACAATTATCTCCAAAATTATTTGGCATGATGAAGCTTTTGATGCTTAATCCAAGAAGAGTTTTTACTCGTGGACAAATTCTTGATGCCGTATGGGGAAATGAAAATGTTGGTGAAAAATCAGTTGATGTTCATGCTTGCTGGCTGAGAGAAATACTTGGCGATCAAGGAAAACATGTAGTTACAGTTCGTGGATTTGGTTATCGCTTCGGCGCTTAATCTTAAAAAGATTTTGTAAAATCCTCAGTATCTTTTACGGTTGAGAACTAGCTGGTAGGCAGCCGCCTCAAAACCGGAGATAAAATTCTTACAGGAAAAAAATACAAATAAAATCTAAGTTCTTTCTTATTAGTTCCGTAGTAGCTGGTTTAGCCTTTGTTGGTGCAGAAGCAAACAATGTGCTGTCTACCAAAAGACAAATGTGCTCCTCAAGCTTAGTGCGTGTAAAAGATAAGTGCAGCGGCTGTTCAAATGGCTAAATTGAAACTCAACAATAGTGGAAAATTCAATTTTGTATTGAATTTTGTCAAGGTAATAATAAAAAAGTTCTTATAGCGTTTCACAGCTTAATGAGGACTTTTTTTGCTTTTTATTTGAATCATATTGATCTTTTATTAAACTCATAATTTTCATGAATTATGTTGATACCAGAGAGTCATTTTTGAAACTCTACCTAGCTGGGTTTGCAATATGTCAAATCCACAATACAACTTCAAATATCAACAAGACGCTTCTCAGTCAATAGTTGACTTCTTTAATCAGGCCAAAGCAAGAAATAGTGAAAGAACTGCTTATAATGACTTATTGGTTTTGGATGCTGTAACTAAACAGAAAGCTCAAAGACAAGCAAAGCTAAGTGGTGATACTTATAATGTTGGAACCTTTGAGGTTTTTAAAGTCGATTTAGACAAAAATCAATCTGGTGATGAATTTTATATTGATAAGAAGCTAGCCCAAGAATGGTTGCCTAAAGCCTTAGCCGTATATGACTTTGATGGATCTCAAGGAGGAGCAAGCTTAAATGTCTATAAAGGTTTGGAGGCTATTGACAAAAACAACATAGTCCAAGCTCCTGTTGCTATAGCTGGTAATAACGGGAAGAGTTCGCAGAGCGATCCTCAAAAGAGAGATGTTATAGAGCCAGGTACATCAATTAAAGAAGTTAAAACTCCAGCTGATATTCCATCCACTACAAAAAAAGCAGTTGAAATTGCTCCAAACCCAAACCTTCAAGTAAATCCAACGAAGGAAACCAAGAAAAACGAGAAAACTAATGAAGTAAATCCAACGAAGGAAAACAAGGAAACCAATCAAACTAATCCAGTAATTCCAATCGAGAAAAACAAGGAAACCAATAAAACTAAAGAAGTAACTCCAACAGAGAAAAACGAGACAACCAATAAAACTAATCCAACTAATCCAACGAAGACCTTTGTTGATCAACTAAGAAACACTTGGGATTTATCGGTTACAGGCAAAGACGGAAAAACATTCAAGGATAAATTAGGCCAATTTGAACAGGAGCTAGCTACGACTCCTCCATCAAACCAACAACAACTCAACGTAAAGGTTGACGCTCTGACATTTGAGTATTATCAAGGTTATATGCTCAGAGAAGTTGACCGCTGGAAAACTCTGCAAAAGAATGAAAACTTTACAGCGGGTTGGTTTAATGTTCTGGATGGCGATCTTAGGGCAATGGACAAACTAAAAACCGCTTTGTCAAGTGCCTCTAGCATTAAAGATGCAGAAGCGGCTGTTGATCAGTTTTATAAGGAAGATCCATCTAGAGCCGAGAGATTTAAACTGCCTGGCATAAAGACGCAAGCCAAGACGAATTCAGATGGAAGTCTCAAAGAATTAAAACAAAAACAAGTTGAGTTGTTTGAACAACATATTAGTGAATCTGTTGCTGAGAATGAAAACAATATCAAGAATATGAAGAGCATATTTGGAGGATTGGATGGTGGGAAACAATTCTCCATTAATCCTTTTGATATGGCTGCTCAATGGACAAGTGGAGAAAAAGCAAGTGTTTATGAAGAACGAATCAAACAACTTACAGAATTAAAAGCCCAAGTATCTGATTTAAAAGCAAATCCGTCAAGAGCAAAATTTGATGCTTTACAAGACAGATATGCTGCTTATATGAGGGAGCAGGGGAAAGCTTGGCAGAGAATATCAGCCAATGCGGAAGTGGGAGCTAAAGCAGTAGTTGTTACTGCTGGAATCGCAGCGGCGACTGCTACGGCCATTGTTACAGGGCCTGCCATTTTTGCCGCAACTACGGCATATCTAACAGGACTGGGAGTTTCTGCGGTAGCTACTAGTGGTGGAGCTTTACTTACTACAACTCTTGGTAGTGGTTTAACTGGAGGAACAGCAGCCGTAGGTACAGGATTAATTGCAAATTCTTCCACTTTGTTGAATAAGGAAACGGCCGCCCAATATCAATCAACCTTCGGAACAGGAGCTTATTCTTGGCAAACAATTTCTAATAACTATGCCATTGGTAATCAAACGGGACAATTAGTTGGAGGAAATATTGGAGCTGGCAAAATCCTGTCTGGGCTCAAATGGACGGAGAATCTTGCTAATAGCGCAAAGATAGGCAATGTCAAACTCTTTAAAGACGCGACAAATGTTGGCACAACAGTATCATCTTTCACCACTAGCTCAGGAAGTGAATTGTTGGATGCGGTATCAGGAAATAGCCCGAATAAACAATTGTGGCAACGCGGTATAAATATTGGAACTGGAACTCTAGCTGGGTACTTAGGCGGCAGAACCAAGCTAGGCGAAACATGGAAGGGTGATGTCGGAATAGGTGCGACAACACAGAGTATTAGCTCAACTGCAAATTATGGATTTACTGTTGAAGGACTAAATGATTGGCTAACGGGAGTAGCTGGTGATATTGGTTCTGCCTCTGGTGGTCATGTTGTTAAAGGAATTAACCCTTCCAATACTAATTACTCTAAGTTCGAACAAGCTGGAGTTAATCATCGCAAAAAAATCAATAATACCTGGGAGACGCATGGCAAGAATGTTGAAGGCAAATTAAGCTTAGATAATAACGGTACTTATCAGAAAGCTAAGGATTTTTGGCTAAATAAAGGTTGGGATGACATTAATCCGGAAGCACTCCAGTCCTTTACTATAGGAACAGATGGAAGTAAATCAATTAGTTATACGGCAAATGGTGAAACCAGAGAAATCAAAGTTAATGCTGATGGTAGCGGTGTACTAACTACAAATGGGCAAGTAAGACAAATCCCTGTCGATCAAGCGCAGGGTTTAGTTGAACTCATAGGCAAATACGAAAGAGCCAAAGAAAGACAAAACAATTTAAACAATAGGCCGTCACCTCAAACTCCTCAAGCTCCGAAGGTCCAGTCAGTCAATCCTAAAACATCCGATGGCTTAGATATTAATATTCAACCAAATAATCCCAAAAACAATTTTGATTATAAAGTTCAACTGACAGATCCTAATAAAGCAAATGCTGTAATCGGCGAACTTAATCTCTCTAGAAATCTGACTGGACAGTGGGAAATTAAGAATATTAGTGATTACAATATTGAGATAAATGGACAATCAGTTAGCAATGGACAAGTCCTAAAGGTAAGCAACGGAGATGCAATCCGATTAAACGACCATTACTTTAAGTTTGAAGGTCAAGGGCCTAACAAAGGAGTTAAGTTAGCGGAGATTGGTTTAGTTGAATATCAGGCTATCACAAATCAGAAACAACCAAAAGCCCAAAATAACCAGCAGTCATCTCCTCAGGGTGGGAACAACAGAGTCAATGCTCCTACAAAAACTAACAGTGGATTGGATATCGACTTACAAAGAGTTAGTGAATTTGACTACAATCTTTCAATCAAGAACCCCGATGGATCAGTTAATAGCAGTCTTAATTTAGAAAGGAATCACTTCGGTCAATGGGAGCTCAAGGCAACAAATAATCAGGTCTCTGTAAATGGCAAATCTGCAAATGGAGTTAAGCTTCAAAACGGGGATGTCATAAATCTAAATGGTCACTTCTTTGAACTCAAAGGTCTTGGCCTGAATAAGGGAGTGCAACTTATTGAGATTGCAGAAGCTCGTTACAATGAAGTGTCTGCTGAGAAGGCAGCTAACGCTCAAAGAAGGCCATTTCAAAATAATCAGCCTTCAAGATTAAAAGTTTCTGCTCAAACGGTTGAAGGTAAAGATATTCAATTTACTTCAAAATCCACTTTTGATTATGAGGTCTCAATTGAAGGAAATGCAGCATCAATAAAGAGAAATTTTGCGGGACAATGGCAAATTAGCGGAAATAATATTGCTGTCGACGGCAATCCAGTAAATGGTTCAGTCAATCTGCGTTTGAATACTCAACCAGTTATAGAGATTAACGGTAACTATTTTACAGTTAAAGATTTAGGAGTGAAAAATGGCTTAGAGCTTGAATCCATTTCTAAAGCTGATTACGATCAGGCTGTTGCAAATAAAAATCTAGCTCCACCTCAAGGCGGTATAAATTACAACGGAAGGGTAACTGTTCCCCAGGGGGCTGCCAGTGCTGACTTTACGTCTGATATTAATGTGTTTCGGTCTCAGATAAGAGTTCATAACATAAACCACGCCGACCAAAGACTAAGATTAATGGTGGAAGGATATAGTATGCACATAACTGCTAACGATGGCAGTACATACGTTTTGACCCCCTTCTTTGACCCAGGTACCATTAAACTCCAATATGTAGAAGTTATAAGTTCTAATGCATCGAAGCAAAGAATCTATGGTCCAGGTGAATCATTGGAAGTGCTCGGGCAAAAAATTGATTTAGAAAAAATCCAACAACAAAATCCCAATGGCCCTTTTCACAAACAGAATGGAATCCCTCTTGAAGAGCAGTTATTTCCCAATTCAATAAAAAACGGTAAATTTGCACAAGGTCAAATTGGAAACTGTTATTATCATGCTTCTCTTGATGCTATAAGAAGAACCAGCAATGGAGAGAAACTTATTATGAATATGATCTCTGATGATGGCAATGGTGGATTTAACGTTGCCTTTGCAGATGAAGAAATAATAAATATTCAAGCAAGCGATATTGATCCGCATAGAAGGGTATCAGGCGATTTTGGATGGCAAGTTTTAGAGAGAGCCTATGCTCGATATATAAGAATTATTGAAAATCTACAGCCTGGAAAGAGTGTTCTTCATGTAGAAGGAAGAAACAAAGTTGATGGTGAACCCAGAAAAGTTTTTGAACACTTGTTTGGTTGGGCTCAAACAAGAATAGAAAATCAAACTGATTTTGAAAGTCATTTAGATCAAATTGCCGATAACCCAAATATGCTTGCAATGGCAAGTAGCGAAAGCGGTCCATCACATCATCAAGTTTTAGGAAACCATGCTTATTCGATCTCTTCAGTTGATAAAGTAAATAAAACTGTTACAGTCTCTAACCCACATAATACGAACAGTAGAATAACCCTTTCATATGATGAATTTAAAACTTCATATAGAGCTTTAACCTTTGCTGTAATGCCCTCTGGAACTACTAGAATAAATAATTAATAAAACCTACTGTTTTTTTAGACAAAAATGCCAACAATTCAATCATCCAATCGTGGTTTAGCTGCCAAATAACGCGGTTTTCCTATTAAGCGTGCTGAGTGCTGGGAAATGGTTTCTAAAGCAATCAATTCGCTCTCCCCCAAGGTTATTCCAGTCGCTACCAAAAGCCTACAATGGCTTCTGATAAGCCAGTCAAAGCAGCAATCTCAATCAAACCGTTTAGTTCAATGATTTCAACTAGTATTCCTTGTTGGCGAAAATATTGCCTGGCCATTTTAGGAAATTTGATGGCTATGCGGCTACAATCCGAGATTTAAGAGACTTTTTTTATTGGACTGTCTTTGAGAACGGCTACTGAAAGGTCACAACAACCAAAGGGAAAAGACATTGGTGTTAAATCTTTATTTGAGTGATTTCAAGAACTTAATGGATAAATCTTTAATTTTCTGAATTTCTTCGTCTGATTTATTAGAAGCGTTTTTCATAGCTATTCCCATCCGTGGATTGCTTTTGAATTTTTCACGGTGACTTATTAGAAAATTCCAATACAAATAATTGAATGGGCAAGCTGATTCAGTCAGAGATTCATCAATTGCATAATCACAGTTTTTGCAATAATCACTCATGCGCTGAATATATTTGCCAGAACTCACATATGGTTTAGTTCCGACTATTCCACCATCTCCGTATTGGCTCATTCCAAGTGTATTCGGTAATTCAACCCATTCGAGCGCATCAATATAAACAATTAAATACCATTCAGATACTTCTTGAGGGTTTATGCCAGCCAACAAACAAAAATTTCCGATTACCATTAATCTCTGAATGTGATGCGCATAAGCCAAATCAATGGTTTGACCAATACAATTTTTTAGACAATTCATTTTGGTTTTGCCAGTCCAGAAGAATTCAGGCAATGATTTTTGGAAATCAAAATAGTTTTTCTTACGATATTCACCGTTCTTCTCATGCATTTCAAGGGAGTAAATGACATAAATATATTCACGCCAACCAAGTATTTGCCGAATAAAGCCTTCTACTGAATTAATTGGAATATGGGTTTTCTGAAATTCTTCTTCGGCTTTTTTGATAACTTCCATTGGATGAAGTAAACCAAAATTGATCAAATAGGAAATTAGCCCATGAAACAAATATGGCTGATTTTCGCTCATGGCATCCTGAAAATCACCAAAGTGAATAAGAGCTTTATCTAAGAATATATCGAGGTGTTCTAATGCCTGCGCTCTATTGATTGCATATTTAAACCCATCCGCTTTGCCATAATGGTCCGGAAAGAGTTTTTCAACCAATTCAATTACTTTTAAAGTGATTTTGTCTGGCTTATAATCAGGTATATGTTGAAAAAGTGAAAGATTGGAATTTTTTAATGGCTTGCGGTTTTCTTTATCAAAATTCCATTGTCCTTGAGTAGGCTTTCCATTGGGCTCCATCAACACATTGTGTTTTTTTCTTAGATAGCGATAATAAGTCTCCATCAGGAAATTTTTCTTTCCCTTAAATTGATTATCTATATCTTCCTGAGTTGAAATAAACAAATCATTTGGCACAATTTCGATTTTGATTTTATTTAGTTGAAGCTGAAGCTGAAGCTCTTTTTGTAAAACTCTGCAATCATAATCAGCCGCTTCCATCATTGAGAGGCTAGAAATAGTTTTCTGCTGCTCAAGAATCTCCTTCAATATGTCAGAAAAATTAAGTTTACTCAGCTCTGATTCCAAATCAATATATAAGACTGTGATTCCAATACTCTCTAATTCCTGTGCAAAATGCCGCATAGCACTGAATTGAAATATAAGCTTTTTCTTGTGATGTTTATGTTCTCTAGCAAAACAAAGAGATTCGATCATTAAAACTGCATCAGATGCTTTGTTTAGGCCTTGAAGTAAATTGCTCTCTTTGTTTAATTGATCGCCAAGAACCCATATTAAATTTGTGAACATGAAATTTATAGATTTGATTTCTCACTAGAACCTTGATAATACTTCCTGAAAACAAGATTTGAATCAATGAATTAAGAGACAACAAGCAGCCAGAAGAAAGAGTACAAACAAAGAGCAAAAACAAACAGTTAGAACTTAAGTGTAAAATTATCAGCATTCTGTAAATTCAAATAAAAATTTTTAAAATACTTTAGTTATTGTTCTGATTCGGTAATAAATTTAAATGGAAAACTCAAGAGAAAATCGTACTCCTTCATATAGAGGCAACAATTACAGCAATTCCCAAGGTCGTTCATCAGGCGGCGGATACGGAGATAGAGGCCGAGATGGCGGTAGAGACGGAGGAAGAGATGGTGGTCGTGATGGAGGTCGTTCTTATCAATCTCCTTATTCCTCTGGAAACAAAAGTTATGGACAAACTGAAAATCCAGATCAACCAGTCAGAAATACAACTTTATCTTCTCCAATCAAAACGGAAAATCAACCACCACCGCCACTTAGACCAGGAGTCACGCGCGTAATCCCAATCAGCGGACAGGGTGAATTAGGCCGTTATTGCTGGTATTTTGAGCAAGACGATGAGATTGTAGTTGTCGACTGTGGAATGGGTTATGTTCCACATGGAATGAAGGGTGGCATTGACCGAGTTCTGCCAAATATTGATTACTTAAAAGAAAACAAACAAAAAATAACAGCTTTAATCACAAGTGGCTCTCACGAAGAAAGCGCTGGAGATTTACTCAATTTTATTAAAGAGCTTGAAATCAAAGAAGTCTTTTTGCCCGGAATTTTGATTGAACTTCACAAAGAGAGCTTTCCAGCTGATCTTAAAATCAATAAATTAGAAAATACTAAGAAATATTCTATTGGTCACAAATTCAAAATTACCGCTTTCTCCGCGGCTTTTAGTACGGTTGATTCTTTTTCTTTGCTTATAGAAACTCCTGGCATGAGAATTTTTTATAATGGCTCATCCAAAATTGACCATAGTCCTCCGATTTATTCATGCCGCACAGAGATTGCCGAAATCGCAAAACAAGTTGCTGCTTTAGGTGTAGATTTGTTGATTGCCAATTCAATCAATGTTGAAACTGGCGGATATACTCAGTCAGAATCAGCGGTAATAAAAGGCATAGACAATCTTTATTCTCAGGCTCAAGGACGCTTAATTGTTTTAACTGGTTGCAATTTCATTCACCGTATCAAGATTTTGACTGACCTTGCACAAAAGCATAAAAAGAAAGTTTGCTTTATTGGAGAATCAATTCAGAATTGGGTCAAAGCTGCTCAAAAATGTGGATATTTAAATTTTGCGGAAAGCTTAGTAATTCAACCTTCGGAATTGACTAAAGGCAAACTAAAAGCAAATGAAATTGTTTGTATAGTTGGTGATTTGGAAGGTAATATCATGAAACCTTTCTTAGATTTAGCTTATAAACGCCATTCACAAATTGAATTAACTGAAGGCGACACAATTGTTGTTTCTGCAAATCCACCACTGGGAACTACCAGATTGCTTGCTAATGCGATAGATCAATTATTTGTTCAAGGTGTAAATGTAGTTGGCGGTAAAGATTCAGGCGTACATGTCGGTGGCTTCGCATCCAAAGAAGAATTGAAATTCATGTACAACTTAACTAGGCCAACTTATTTCTTGCCTTCTCAAGGGGAAAACAGACAGCTTATACTTCACGCCGAAATGCTTGGAATCTGTGGAGTTAATCCAAAAAATGTTGTAATTGTTGATAATGGAAATGTAATTGATTTAGATAAATCTCGTGGCAGAGCCGAAATAGTGGGCAAAATCCCAACACAGCCCGTTTTCTTTAGTAATTCCTTAGACGGTTCATTAGATAAACAATCATTGGATGAAAGACGTAGCTTGTCTTCTGATGGTACTTTGGTTGCGGCCCTGGTTGTTGATTTCACAAAATCCAAATTGGTAGCCAGACCAGTACTCAAAGCCTTTGGTAGTGGATTTACAATGAAAGCTGGATGGGCAGAAATCGAAGAAACTATTATTTCTGATATTGAATTTGCAGTTGCCAGAGCACTTCAAAATGGACATACTGATATTGGCATTGTGAGACATGTTACGCATGATGTCTTAAACAAGAGACTAAGAGAGCGGTTTGGAATGTCTAAGCCAGTGCTTTCAATTGTGGTTCAGGAATTAAAACAACAAGAAGTGAAAGTTTAATATCTTTTAGGATTCTTCTGTTTTAGATATAGATTGTTTGATACAAAGTATTTCTCTACTGATTTAGACTTCATTGAAGGAGGTGGAAAAACTAAAGACCTTAAAGTTATCCAAGATTATCGTCTAAAGATATTTTTTTGCTTAAATACTTATTTGTTCTTTGGGTCTTCAATCGCTTTTAGTGAGAGTTGATGCTCTCTTATAGACTTTCTTAAAGAGTCGATCTCGTTTTTGTGCTCTTCTGGAAAGTGTGAGGAGAATTCCTTAATGGCAAGATCATAATGAAAAATCCCACTTTCGTAATAGCTTACTGCTTTTCTCGATTCACTTTCGATTGGATATTTCTCTTCTTCTGATAAATTACTTTCTAGTAGTTGTTTGTAAGTTTTAATCTTAAGTCTATTAATAATGTATTGTGCCTCAGTGATTCTCTCTCTACCATAACGAATGTGATTCTCTGACTTTTCTTTTTGAGCCTGAATGATTTTGGATTTGTAATAATTAATTTGACTATCTTTATTTGATAAATTGCTATTTTTAAGAATGTCAATAATATTGAGCCAACATTCTCTTACACGCTCAGGCGAATTTTTTCCTTTCATCATTTGCTCGCACATACCCATACTTTTCTGTGCCACAGTATCAGAACTCTTAGAGATTTTTTTTTAGGAATTCAAGGAAATCTTCAAATTCTTCAGAAGTAAGATAAAAATTGGGTCTTAAGCTAGTCTTTTTGAATCCAGTTGATAGTATATCTACAATATTTTCCTCGCCATATTCTTTAGCCATTTCCACTAGAAGAGCCTGCCTATCCCTACTCATTTTGGTTAATAAGATCAGGTCTACATAAAGTTCTTTTCGTTTCTCTGAGTCTGTTTCCAGAGCCCAAAGTTGAAATACTAAATTAGGGTATTCTCTATTAGTTAGTTTTTTTTCTGTCTTTTCTGCTTCATTAGTTAATTCTTCATAAATATTTGGTTTAATATTTTTGGCATATTCAATATAGAACTCTTTTACCTGAGAATCTTTTTCGATAGAAGCCATGGACAGCAGCAAATAAACCGTCTCTCTTTCAGTATGATCTTGCTTGTATAAATCTACATACTTTTCTGTATTCTTACTAAAGATTTCTAAGAGAGGAGAAAGTCTCTTCAGCTTTAAATAATAATCTGCACAAGAATTGACAATTTCCTTAATTTGCTCATCAGATTGAGCTGTTGTTTATTCACTATTTTCTAGAAGAGCTAACATTGCTCTTTTAGATGTATTTGCATGGCCTTCATTTCCTTTGCTGTTAATTGAGTCATATAGTTCAGTTAGGTCAACATAGAGCTTTATGTTTGTTGGTTCATGGTGTATCAATAAAAGCATCAAATTTTCCAAGTGAATTAATTGATTTAATCTTGGTTCGGGGATATTTTTTAAACTTGTGATTTCCGCTTTGATTTCATGAATCAAGTCTGGATTAATTTCTATTGCTTTATCTAAATATTTCTGAACTGAGTCTTTGCCTGATATTTCTTTTTGTTTCTCCACTAAGTTTATTAGAGTAGAAACTGGGTGCCAGGTCTTTTGTTTGCTATTTGCTTTTGTGGGGTTGTTTTTTGATGTTTTTTGTGGATTGTTTT
>Ga0208362_1000066_pt1 | contig 31291 bp, 25 predicted proteins | sample LakMenEpi13Oct10_FD_150693 | JGI IMG/M metagenome (GOLD analysis project Ga0208362, IMG submission 150693) | Freshwater microbial communities from Lake Mendota, WI - 13OCT2010 deep hole epilimnion (SPAdes) | ecosystem: Environmental > Aquatic > Freshwater > Lake > Epilimnion/Euphotic zone ... | reverse complement strand
CAGGATAAAAAAGTGAAGGTCGAACTTGATCATAAAAAAACATTCTAGGGTAATCTTGAAATGTTTGTGCAACTGTATGAATTGCTTTCGATACAAAAGACTTCCCCGTTCCATTGGTACCAGTTATTACAGTAAGCCCACCAACCTCAACCGAAGCTTTGCTAATTGGTCCAATATTTTCTAAATCAAATCTGAGCATTTAAATAATTTATTTCTATTCTCGAATCTTTAAATTGAATAAGTTGTTTTATTTCTTCTTATTCCTTAATACCCTCATTGGGCTATTTTTGTTCCAAAATAATTTGTTGTAAGCCTAACACGGCATTTTTTAGCTGTAGCGTTATTTCTTCTTTATTACCGATAAAGCTGACTGGTTCGCCAATTACAATATCGCAGAAAAATGGAATCAAAATCATTTCGCCTTTGGGGAGAGATTTTCCCATTCCTTTCATAAAAATTGGAATAACGGGAATTTCTGGAAACTTCTGAACCAAGTGGGCAACTCCAGGTTTAAAATCGGCAATTGCTTCAGGCTCTCCTCGACTACCCTCTGGGAAAATCAGAAGCGATTCGCCGTCCTTGAGAGCTTTACCCATAATTACCAGCGGATTATTTGACTTTGTGAAATCAGAGCGAGGAATTGCAAGAATATTAAAAAAAGTCTTTGCAAACCAAGCTTTAAGTGAACCATCCGAGAAATAATCCGCAGCAGCTACTGGCCTAATAGAAGGTATTTGTTTAATTGGAAATAAACTCAGGATGGCTACTGTGTCTAGATGGCTATTGTGATTAGAAATTATGATGAATTGCTTCGTTTTTTTATTCTGTTCTTGCTCTTCATCTTTGCAATCTGGCTGAATAGAGATTAAATTATTGCGTCCAAAAACATTAATGCCTATAAATAGCATCAAAAGAGGCCTAAAAATTATGAGAAAGAAAATTGTTTGTAAAAGTTTTTGTATTTTGGGTGAATGCATTTTATTCGTTCAAATTAATCGGTGCTTCAGCTTTACAGAATCTATCTCAGCGCACATTCAGCACCAGCTGGGTAAAAGAAATAACTCACAAAATGAAAAAAGATTGGCGCCGTATAAACCAGTGAATCCATACGGTCGATAATCCCTCCATGTCCAGGAATTAAACTACTTGCATCTTTCACTCCAACATCTCGTTTAACGGCAGACATTACCAAATCACCAAAAAAACCAAAAACTCCAATCAAAAGACCTGAAGCTAAAGCATAAACCACTGGAAACCCACTTAAAAAGCGAAGCGCCAAAGACAGTAAAATGGTGGTGCATAATCCTCCAAGAAATCCTTCCCAAGTCTTTTTCGGACTGACTTTTGGAGCGATCGGATGTTTACCAAAAAGCTTACCCCAAATATATTGCGAAACATCATTGATTTGCGTCATGAAAACCAGATAAATTAGTAAAGCCGCGCCGCCTGAGGGAAGAACTGCATTGGGCTTTAGTGTCAGCAAACCAGCCACATGACTAATACAAAAGACAAAGGCCATTAATCCCCAATGAATTTTCGACATTGATTCCACCATGCCTTGGGTTTGCCCTGTGAAAAGCCTACGAATTGGGTTGAAGAGAAAAACATAAACCGGAATAAAAATCAAAAACATAGCCTTCCAGCCGCTATATATCCACCAATACTGAACCGGAATGGCTAAATATGACCAAAATAAAATGCGATGATCTTCCAGCCTTGTATGAATAAGCGTGAAATATTCTTTTATTCCTAAAAAACTAATAAAAGCAAACAAAACAATTGCCGCTCTTGAATCAATAAGCACTGAGCTGAAAAAGAGAAAAGCCATTATCCACCACGAATTAATGCGGTCGCTCAGCTCTTTGAAGTTTTGACTTGGTTTCAGCTTGGCAAGAATAAATACGATAGAGCTTGAAACGACCAATAATGCAAAAACAATGGAAGCCATAAAGCGAATTGGATTTAGATTGAGCCAATCAGTCAAAATTTGCATGATAAGAAATAAAAGGATTGAATTAATGAGCTTTTGATCTTAATGATGATGAGTTGAATAAATTTGTTGCATTAGAACCTTTAAAAGGCACCTCTAAAACCCCTAAACTCCTAAAAAGTGGAGCTTCAATTCCTCTTTTAGAGCCCCTCTCAGTGGGATGGGGGTGGAAAAGTTAAATTTATAGAGATTCTCTACAGATATTTTATTGCCCAAGATTATTCCGCGAGTAGGCTGATGTAATTCAATTTCCAGAACAACCAAGGAATAATATTCAAGCATGATATCGGATTACACAAGATTGAAAGAATTGACTAAAAGACAAGTTTCTCAACACTTACTCAAACAACAAAAACAAAAATGCCAACAAGCTCACTAAGGGCTCACTGGCAAATATAAAAGCGGTTTGAGTTACAAATCTAGAAAAATCAAACTCTGTAATGAGCGAAAGCACGGTTTGCTTCAGCCATTTTATGGGTTTCTTCTTTCTTTCTGAAAGCATCTCCTCTTTTTTCGAAAGCTTCAAGAATTTCTCTAGTTAGTCTTTCTTCCATAGAAGAACCCTTTTTACCTCTAGCTGCAGTGCTGACCCAACGCATAGCCAATGACCAACCAGCTTCATCAGAAACTTCAATTGGAATTTGATAAGTAGAACCACCAACTCGGCGAGCTTTTACTTTTACTAAAGGTCTAACATTGTCTAAAGCTTGAAGAAATACTTCTAATCCAGATTGCTTGACTTTGTCTTCAACGGCTTGAAGTGCATCATAAACAATCTTTTCAGCTGTACTTAATTTGCCGCTGATCATGAGGCCTCTAATAAATTTAGAAAGAATTGGATTGTGAAATTTACTTTCTAAAATAGGCTTTCTTTGCTTGCGATGAACGCTCTTTCTTGACATTTATTCTCCTTAAAATTATTTTGCTTTAATTGAAATATTATTTGAAATTATTTTTTCTTAGCTGGGGCTGCTGCTTGACCAGGTTTAGGTCTTTTAGCTCCATATTTAGAGCGACTTCTTTTACGATCTTTCACACCTGATGTATCCAGCGTTCCTCTGATAATGTGATAACGAACCCCTGGAAGATCTTTAACACGGCCTCCACGAACTAGAACCACTGAGTGCTCTTGCAAATTATGGCCTTCACCAGGAATGTAAGCGGTAATTTCTATGCCATTTGTTAACTTTACACGGGCAACTTTTCTAAGAGCCGAATTTGGTTTTTTTGGAGTTGTTGTATAGACTCTTGTGCAAACACCTGCTCTGGATGGATTGGACACTAAAGCGGGAGATTTGCTCTTTTTTGTTTTTGCTTGTCTACGTTTACTAACTAGTTGATTGAGGGTGGGCATGAACCAAAAACCTTATTAATTAAACTTTCTGTGATATTACGGAATTTTCTGTATTGAATTAGATTTTAGTTGTATTTCTTAACTTGAACATTATTACTTTGTTGGGAAAAAGTCAAAAACACTAAATAATTTCTAGATATTTCTTTAATGTCTTTTAGAGCAAGTTATTTGATACAGAACCTAAAGTCTAACTTTTCTATTTGATTTCTTTAAGAAGAAGATTATACATATTAGACCAAAGAAGCTTTCTTTGTCCAATCCTTTAAGCTAGATCCTCGATTTTTAGGGAAATCTTTTATTTCATGAGCTTAAGCTCTAAAGTTGAATAAATACTCAATCTTATAAGGGAAGAAAATAGTTGATAAATAGTCAGGAAAATTCTAAAAGTTAAATTCCGAAACTCAAATAAATGTTAAACATCTTCAATTCTTCGACTAATCAAAAACAACCTTCCTTAATTCTCCTGAAAGCTTATTTTAAAAAGGCTGCGAACTTTTTCGAATCTAAACAATTTAAATCAGCACTTGACATTTATTCTCAAATTATTGAGCTAGATCCAAAATCACCAGAAGCTTATACCGAAAGAGGAATTATTCGGATTTTGCAAAAAGAATGGGATTTAGCTTCGCAAGATCTCAGCAGAGCTTTGGCTTTGGACAAGAATTATTTCAAAGCAAGATATTGGAAAGCAATAATACTTGCTAGATTGAGTAGATATAAAGAAGCTTCTGATGAATTTGACAAAATTATTTCTGAAACAAAATCTAACTTTCCTAAAGTTTATTTTTATAGGGGATTTGTGAAAACAAAAATGAACTTTTTTAAGAGTGCGATTTTTGATTTGAGCAAATCAATTAACTTGAATGAAAATATTGTTGAATCATATTTTTGGAGAGGCATTGCAAAATACAAATGGGGCGATATGGTAGGTGCCGTTCATGATTTGAATACGAGTCTATCAATTGTTTCTGAGAATCAAGAATTTGACTCAATTATTGAATGTATAAAAGAGTATTCCAGTATTGGAACTATTTATTACAACAATGGAATTTATCAAGCAGAATTAGGTAGATACAATGCAGCTCTAGGAGATCTAACTTCTGTAAAATCTTTTTTTGCAATGGAAAAGGAATTACTACAATCTAAAGTCACCTGAACTGGAACTTCTAAAATCATCATATGGTTGAAAGAAATTCAAGAGTAAATCTAAAATACATTTTGCGAATCAATAACATCTGAACAAAAAGGCATTATGTAATTAAAAAAACATAGATCCCAAATGATCAATTTATTTTATTGGAAATACAATTAAATTCCCAAGGAATGCTTTATGACGATTTACATAAGAATATGTTTTTCTAGGTTTAATTGAGGAGAATCAAAGCGAAAATAGCAAATAAATGATGTTAAACTAGAGCAAAATTGGTACTTATTTCATAGTAGAAGTATGTATGGGAATTCATGCAGTCAAGTTTTAATTAAGTTGCCTAAAAAAATATCAAGACTATATTTTCCAGGTATAACCAAGTATAAATATTGTAAGCAAAATATTTCCGGCCAAGTATTGGCAAGTTCAATGTTCTAAGATAAATATTCAAAGTATGTTCAAAGGGGTCATTCGCAAGCATGTTTGAAAGATTTACTGAAAAAGCTATAAAAGTTATCATGCTAGCCCAAGAAGAGGCCCGCAGGCTAGGTCACAACTTTGTTGGCACAGAGCAGATTTTGTTGGGCCTAATTGGCGAGGGAACAGGAATAGCAGCCAAAACACTAAAACAAATGGGCGTTAATCTTAAAGATGCGCGAGTCGAGGTTGAAAAAATTATCGGTCGTGGCTCAGGTTTTGTAGCTGTAGAAATTCCTTTTACGCCACGTGCAAAAAGGGTTTTGGAATTAGCCTGGGATGAAGCAAGACAACTTGGACACAATTATATTGGAACCGAGCATTTGCTTCTTGGCTTGATTCGCGAAGGGGAAGGAGTAGCTGCCAAAGTCCTAGAGAGCTTAAGTATCGAGATCGGTCGCGTCAGAAGCAATGTCCTTCGAATGCTCAGCGAGACTGGAACGGTTTCTTCAGGAATTGGAGCTACGGCAGGGGTTGGTTCAGGTGTGGGCGGTTCGGCTCAAGGAGGACGCTCTAAAACCCCAACCTTGGATGAATTTGGCACAAACCTAACACAAGCGGCAACTGAAGGCAGATTAGACCCAGTTGTAGGGCGTGAAAATGAAATCGAAAGAGTTATACAAATACTTGGTAGAAGAACCAAAAATAATCCTGTTTTAATCGGTGAGCCTGGTGTTGGTAAAACCGCAATTGCTGAGGGCCTAGCTCAAAGAATCATTAATGGAGATGTTCCTGAAATACTTCTTGACAAACGAATTATTCAGCTTGATATTGGATTGCTTGTGGCTGGAACCAAGTACAGAGGGGAATTTGAAGAAAGACTCAAGAAAATTATGGATGAAATCAAATCATCTAATAATGTGATTTTGGTAATTGATGAATTGCATACACTCGTTGGGGCTGGAGCTGCTGAAGGTGCAATTGATGCCGCAAATATTCTTAAGCCAGTCTTAGCTAGTGGAGAATTACGCTGTATTGGTGCAACTACTTTGGAAGAATACAGAAAACATATTGAAAAAGATGCTGCTCTGGAAAGACGTTTCCAACCAGTTAATGTTGGTGAGCCTTCAGTTGAAGATGCAATTGAAATCCTCCGTGGTCTCAGAGAGAAATATGAACAGCATCATGATTTAACTATTTCAGATGGAGCTCTTAAAGCTGCGGCTATTCTTGCTGAGCGTTATATTGCTGATAGATTTTTACCAGATAAAGCGATTGACCTTATTGATGAGGCCAGTTCTTATGTCAGACTCAAAATCAACACTTTAACACCCGAAGGAAAAGCTTTAGAGAAACAATTAAATCAAGCTCGCAGAGATAAAGAACAAGCAATCAGAGAACAAAATTTTGAATTGGCAGCTAGTTTGCGTGATAATGAAAGTGAATTAACAGCCAAGCTCGATGAAATCAGAAGAGATGTTCGAGAAAAGGCAAATAAAGAAGGAATTGCGCTTACAGTTACTGAGAGCGATATTGCAACGGTTGTAAGTAGATGGACAGGTATTCCAGTTGGAGAATTAACCGAGGCTGAATCTTCTAAACTTCAGCACATGGAAGAAACTATTCACAATAGAGTTATTGGACAAGATCAAGCCATCAAATCTGTTAGCCAAGCTATTCGAAGAGCTCGAGTTGGTTTAAAAAATCCTAATAGACCAATTGGTAATTTCATTTTTGCAGGGCCTACTGGGGTTGGTAAAACCGAATTAGCTAAATCACTTGCATCTTTTTTCTTTGGTTCTGAAGAAGCCATTATCCGAGTTGATATGAGTGAATTCATGGAAAGGCATACAACTAGCAGACTTTTAGGTTCACCTCCAGGATATGTAGGTTACGGTGAAGGTGGACAATTAACTGAAAGTGTAAGAAGAAGGCCTTATTCGGTTGTTTTATTTGATGAAATTGAAAAAGCTCACCCTGAAGTATTTAATGTCATGCTTCAAATACTTGATGATGGTCGCTTGACTGATTCGAAGGGAAGAGTAATAAGTTTCAAAAATACAATTATTATTCTCACAACCAATATTGGTTCTAGATCGATTGAAAATGATAAGCCTTTAGGTTTTGTCTCGGACGAAGCAATGGAAACCAAAAAGCGCTATAAGAGAATGCAAGGAAAATTGATGGAAGAGATGAAAAAATCTTTCAGACCTGAATTCTTAAATAGAGTTGATGAAATTATCATTTTCCATAGGCTCAACATGGATCATCTCACTCGCATTTTTGACTTATTGATTGCTAATTTGATAAAGAGAGTTGAAGATAAAGATATTGGTTTTGAAATTTCTCAAGAAGCCAAAAATTATCTTTGCAAAGAATCCCAAATCAGTGATAGACCTGGTGTTGGAATTCAAGTTGAAGGATCAGATACTATTTCCAGAGATGGAGCACGTCCACTATTGAGAGTTATTCAAAGGGAATTGGAAAATACTTTAGCTGAGAAAATACTTAGTAAAGAGTTTGTGCCTGGTGAAACAATCAAGGTAGATATGAATACCGAAGATAATGGTTTAGTTTTTTCAAAAGGTAAGCCTTTCATGAAAAAAGTTGATGATGAGAATGCTGCTAAAACTGAGAACAAAGAAAGTCAAAAGCAGCCACATGAATTGTCGAAGAGCTCTTCATAATGGAAGCAAATTTGATGGGTGAAGTTTTTGCAACACAGAGTGAAAAGTCAAAGAAAGAAAATCGACCCTGGGGTAATTTTCAAATATTGGAAGATGAGAATCACTTTAAAGTAAAAAGAATTGAAATTGCGCCAAAACAAAGATTGAGCTACCAAAAGCATTTTAAGCGCGCTGAGCATTGGTTTGTTGTGAGTGGTTCGGCTCTAGTTACTTTAGAGGGGAAAGAGTTTCTTCTTCAAGAAGGCGATCACATCGATATTGCCACTGAAACAGCTCACCGAATCGAAAACATTGATGAAGAAAAAATATTGATTTTTATCGAAATACAAACCGGTTCATATTTTGGAGAAGACGATATAGTCAGGCTTTCAGATGATTATGGTAGACAATAATAAATTGATAAGAGCTTTTTCACAATTCTTTTGGCTTTAAATAAAATTGATTGTCTATTTTTTTGAATTTATCTTTTGCTGGTCCACTAATCAATTCATTAGAACCGATAAATAGAACTCCGTTCGGCAATAAGTTTTTCCAAATAGTTTCATATAAAGTTTCCTTAGTCTCTCGGCTGAAATAAATAATTACATTGCGAGAAATGATGAGATGAGGACTTTGCTCTTTCATAATGCCTTTTCTTGGCAAGCCCAGAGTTAAATCATGTCGAATAAATTGAATTCTTTTCACCAACTCAGGATCAATTTGCATTGATTCTTGATTTGAACTTTCATCACTAATTGGTGAAAAAAAATGCTCATATTCATTTGGTAAAAACTTTAATTCTTGTGGAAAATATAAACCCTTTTGGGCTCTTTCTAAAATTAGTGAGTCATTGTCCAAGGCTATTAACTTAGCTTTATCCAATAAGCCCATTGAATTAAGTGTCAACGCAACTGAAAGTATTTCGGCACCAACTGAGCATCCTAGGCTCCAAATTACTAATTCATCGTATTCATGAAATTTCTGAAATAGTTCTGGCAATATTTTTTCTTTGAGTAATAAAAAACTTTCTTGATCTCGAAAGAAATAAGAAAGATTAATTGAAAGACAATCCATTAAATCTTTGATGAGAATCTGATTAAAGCTTAACTCATCAATATATTCATCAATCCCGTTAATCTTGTTTTTTGTGAAATGATAGATTAGGCGACGCTGAAGAAAGTCATCTCTATAACCATTCAATTTAATTCCAGTAACTTTTTGAATTTTCTCTTTTAGCTTTTGAAAGTCCAATTCTCTGAACAACAAAAAATTTCCACCGAGAGGACCTTTCAACCTTTCTTTTTGATATTCAAAATTTGTTTTTTTTCTCATATCTATTTTCAGAAAGATTATTTGCTCATGTGAATGGACTAAGTATTAGCTGAAAAATTTATTTAATTAAAGTAAAAGTTCTTGTGATTGTCCAATTTTTCTAACCAACATTTCACCACTCAAGGGATCGAAGGTAACAGTTCGTCCATGATCACCTCCTAAATCATTACTTACCAATTGAATATTAACTTTGAGCAATTCTTGTTTGATTGCCACAATATTTTTATATCCAATTAGAGGGAATCCCTTTTTAGTAGTACTTGAAGATTGATTAGAATCTAAAGTAGGCACACGAGAAAGTGCACCTTTAAACATTTGCGCTCCACCAGCTAGTTTTGCTTTTATTGAAATATCTTTTTGTCCAACTATCCTAAATATTTCATCAAGCAATATAGTTAGAGCCTCGTCTGCATATCGAGCATCTGGATATGGATGTAGATTTTTACCAGTCAAGCTTATATTTCTATTTGGCAAAACAACATGCGCCATTGCTCCAATCTTGTTTTCTAGAGAGTAAAGACAAAGCGCTACGCATGAGCCTAGGCAGGGTGAGACCAATGATTCTTCTTGTGAACGACTAACCGCCCATTGACCCATGTGAAGAGTAATTTGAGTTTTGGTTTGATTTTTCATTATTCAAGCCTCTTCCCCTGAGTAAATCAACTTATTTAGTTTAGAAACCTTATTTGAAGCCAAAGTTTGAAAGATTTCTGAATTAGGATTGGCAATAAACCAAAAATCTAGGCTTGCAGTTTCTTTATTGGAGCCTTTATTTGAACTCTTAATTCCGTTTTCTTTACTCTTATTTTCAAGGCTCTCAGTGTTTTTTTGAATTGAAGATAAAGTGCTAAAGCAAGTCAGAACTAAATCGGTTTCTAAGCTCATTTGTGATGCAATGAAACTCAACACTGATCCATACATATCATAAGTGTCTTCGGGAATGCTTAACCATGACTTGCTCTGCCCAGTGGAATCAATTTCAGAGAGCATATTCCCAGAAAAAATATTTGTCCATTCTTGAATGACCGATCTTTCATCAATATACATATTGCAATTGCCATCAATAAAGCTCTTTTTTAGATATTCCACAAAAATTGAGATGTTTTCTGAGGAGCCTGTGAAGAGAAAAAAACCTTGTATAGAACCATCAATACTTTGAATAAAGCAATCATATGGATAATAAGATTTACCAGAAATGCCAATATCTTCTACTAATCTATCAGTTGGTATAAGTCTGATTTCGGTATTGGAATGTTCAAGTGGAAAGTTAATCAAACTACCCATCAAATCAGCAGTTCTATCTAGTCCTGACTTAGTCCAACTAGAAAAGGCATTTAGTATCGGTAATTGGCTATCTAAAGAATCGACTTGCATAGCAGAAAGTCAAAAGCGTGAAACAAAATACTAATATTTATATTCTTCGAACTGAGCTTCTTTAATCAGGGTAGCCCCTTTAAATCCATTTGAACTGCCATTAAACTTCAAAGTGAGTTTTTTGTGATTATAAAAACTTTCTCAATACAGCGTTGATTAGATTTATTCGTTAATATTTAATGATCTTTATATTTGAACGTTAATCTTTGAAATTAATTTAGTGTCTATCAAATTATTATGGCCTAGTGGATCTCTTGAAGACTGTGAGCTTATTGTCTTCGATAAAGACGGCACTATTGTAGATTTTTATTCAGTATGGCTTAACATGGCCGCATCTAGAGCACAGTGGCTGGCAGACCGTTTATCATCTAATTCACACGAATTGTTTTCGTGGAGAAATCGTTTTCTCAGAGCGGCTGGAGTGGATCCTGAATCTGGAGATATAGACTTATCGGGCCCAATTGTTAATTTGAGTTTTGAAAATCAAAGTTATTGTTTGGCAACCCTTTTGCATACAAATATTCCCGACAAGTATTCATGGCATAAAGCACTAGAACTTACCAATGAATCAGTAGAATGGGCGCTTTACCATAATGATCCTGCTTCGATGTCTGTTCCTATTCCAGGTGCATTTGAATTTATAAAAGCTTTGGGAAAAACAAAATTGGTGAAATTAGCTTTGATTACATCCGATTCAACCATTAATGCGGAAAGAACATTAGAGAGATTTGATGTAAAAGATTTATTTTCCGAAATTCAAGGGAGCGACATTCACCCTTCAAAGCCTTCCCCTAGAGCATTACTGAATGTATGTCAAAAGCTGGGTGTATCTCCTGAAAAGACTTTAGTGATTGGTGATGCTCCGAATGATATTCAAATGGCACTTGGCGCAAAAGCAAAAATTATTTGTATTGAAGGAATAGGCTCTAAAGAACAATTAATTTCTTTGGGCGCTAATAGTACTTTTTCGAATTGGTCTGAATTGAGCTTTGAGTAAGTATTAAATACTCTTATCACTCAAAACTAGAAATTCATTTTAGATAAATTAGATCTTACTCCTCCTTTCATTGATAAGGTGAATTAAATTAAACAGGAAATTAGTTATAGAAATTGATTCTTTAGTTCAGAGCTGAATCAAGCCTATAACCTTTCAATTACTTATAGGATAATTTAAAGACATATTATTAATTAGAAAACTTAAGTCAAAAATAGAAAATAAGTCTCCGCAACAAAACCTCTTATTCAATACTCAGCTGCATACTCAAAAAATGAATACTAACACTTCAGCATTGCAAATAACATTACGCTCTGATGGGGCCAGCAGGGGCAATCCAGGCTCAGCTTCAATTGGCTATGTCGTTTTGGATAACGCGGGTCATATACTTAAAAGTTTAGGTAAGCCAATTGGTATTAAAACCAATAATCAAGCTGAGTATTTGGCTTTAATAGAAGGACTAAAAGGAGCTCTGCAAATCCCCTTTGCAAGTATATTTATAGAAATTGATAGTGAATTGATAGTGAAACAAATCAAAGGTGAGTATAGAGTAAAAGATTTATCTTTAAAAGAATTGTTTTTGCAAGTAGATTCTCTTTTGTCTCAAGCCAAAGGTAAATGGCACATAAAACATATAAGAAGAGCTTTTAATAAACAAGCCGATCAGTTGTGTAATTTAGCTTTAGATAAGAACCAAGAAGTTTCTCTGTGAATTTGGAAATTCTTTTGTTGCAAAGGTATTATGCAGAGATAAATGAGCAAAGTGCAACCAGTGCTTAATTGACTCAATAGGCGATATTATAAACTCTTTATTTTTGACACTTGATTCTGGAAAAACAGTAATTGCAAGAGAAAAATATTATCGCCAATTTACACAATTAAACACTAGTATCTGATTGATCTAATAATACTGACTGAAAAAGAGAAATTAGATGTGCGAAAGAGAACAAATCAAAGAGCAGACATTTGAAATATACTCACGATCATTTGCGGAAGTACTATTAATTGATTTTGAAAAACAATCTAATAACTTCGTGAAAGTATTGCCTGTTCAAGATAGTTTAGAGAAATTCACAATAAGTAGATAATTCATTCAATCTACTCTCTTTTAAATAATAAACAGCGTAAACATCCATAATTACTTGAGGTGATGCTTTCCATTTACTGGACAATACAAACCAAAGGATGTCCAAATTTTCAGAATCACAAAATTCTACAAGCTTTTTTGCATCCATTATTAATCCATCAATGTCAAAGTTTTTAATAAAAGGATCAAAAGCTATTAATTGATTTGATGAATCATAAAACTCACCCTGGGTTAATCCTTGATACAGTCCTAGATTATTGATAAGTAATTTATTAGGTAAATGAACAGAATATCTATTCTCAGAACAATCATGACCATCTTCAAAATAGTATTCAACTGTAGTTGGTAAGATTTTAACTGTATCTCTTTCCTTATCAATCTCGAAATCCCTCCAATCAGGCATAGATAAGGTTGATCTCCAAAAAAACTCTTCATAAGTCTCTTGATAATGTAACTGGGAACTAAACCTATCTAAAGTAAATTTCTTGTTTTTGAAATAACTGAGTATTTTTTGTGTTTCATCTTTTTTTACAAAAATACTATTTATTAAATATGAAACTCTTTTCTCGAAAGAAGGTGATAACAAATCATCTTGAATTATCGAATCACTCTTGAGCTTCTTCCACTCATAATATCCCTGCAAAAGGAAGTAGCTCTTTCCATTTTCATTTACCAAACTAATTAGCTTATCAGCAGGGAGAAAATCATTTTTATTAGGCCATAAATCATTACTTTCACTTCCAAACAATTGTTCTTCAGTGAAATTAGGTTTACACCAACTTGTTTTAATTATCTCCGCTTGGTTTTCAAAATGTTCAGGTAATTTTAAAGTGAAAGATGGATCAATATCTCGATCGCTCAATTGCCATGGGCCCTCATATACTTGATTTTCTTCCCATCCTTTAAAATGATAATTGTCAGATAAGTAAGCAAGAAATTCATAAAAGGCAATCCATTGATATTTTTTGCCAATTCTTTCTATTTTTCTTGCTTCTCTACTATTTCCTTGATTTAATTCAGCATCAAAATACGCAAATTGCTCAGGAGTCCACCCTAGTTCAAATACTCTCTGCAATACCCATCTTGCCGCATAATCTCGATTAAATTCCCTTTCCGTAAATTCTTCTGATTCCTTATATTTTGTAGATTCCTTCAGCTTCTTATAGTTATTGAATTGTTCTACAGATAATAATTTTTCTAATTGTGAATATTCTCTATCATAAAAACTTTGAGCTTCCATAGAGGGAACAAAAACATGCTTATCAACCTGACCTGATGAATCATCTTCTTCAATCTTTGCAGGCTCAGAAAACTTTTCCTCACAGTATAGTTCACTAAAGAACATCGATTGAATCATCTCTATTTCAGCTTCATCAACTTTTTTGATTTGTGATTTTTGTTTATTGTTTAGGCTTTTGTCAAACTCATTTTGGAGTTTCTTTTTCTTATCTCTTGGCCTTTCTTCATTAATTGGACAATCCAAAAAATAGTGTGAGCATGAACTTAAAACATATTTGTAAAAATCCCCAGTCCATTCATTTTCTAGTGAAAGGAGTACTCTCCCCAACGCTTTACTAATCCAATTATCTGTTTCTTTGAATCTTTCACTGTATTCCTTAAAAATACTTTCATCGGGTATGGATGGAAATTCACTTATATAAGGTGGTTTGGTTTTAGTTTCATCAATATTGATATCTAGTTTTTTGTACACTGAGAACTCTATTATTCCCCTTAGATAGTCTCTCAGCAAAATATGTGGCTTTGGTTTTCTTTCTTGAAAATACTTTGAGTATATGAAATCTGCAATTTCTTTTAATGGTTCAAGCTTTTTGCTTCTTTGAGTTGCACCATAAATAGATGCAAATAATCTTTCTTCTACATATACATCATTAACTGTTTCGAAGAGTTTTATTAATTGAAAAGCCATTTCTAAATCATTAATTAATAAAGTGGTTAATGCTTTTGTAGCTTTATCCCGAACAAAGCGATTCGATGAAGTAAATGCCCATACAAGAATAATAGAAGTGAGAAGCTTAACTTCTCCATTGAGTTGAGGTACTGAGTCTGCATTCCAAATCCAATCAATAAAGTCATTGAACCTATTACGATGAGTTGAATAGCCATAACCTTCATCATTACTTTGAATAAACATAGACCAATACTCATCTCTGTTATTCATTGAAAGCAGGATAAGAAGATCATGCAGATACAAAGCATTAAATGGATGATTAGGTATAGTTGCTAATTGAAGTAAAGCTTTCAAAGCTGATTGACTGATGTTTTCATTAGTATTCTCAAGAATATTTTTCAACAATTTATGAGTGGCTTCTGTGATTGAAGACTGACTTCGCCAAATCAAGCTCTCACAAAAAGCTTCTATGAATTCAAGATCTATTGAATCGCCTGTTTCAAAAATTAATTCAATCAATTCACAGCCTGTTTCCTCTGGGAGAACTATTGATAAAGCTTGTATTATTCGTCTATTGATAGCTCTCTCATCTCTAATAAAGCGATAACAATTTAAATAAAGCAGAGAGTCTTTTTGAAAACTCTCTTTCGGGTTTTGTTTGTTCAAGTATTTTTCTATAAGTTCTTTTACAACTAAATAATCTTGAAATCTTTGATAAGAAAATGTAATTTGGATTTCATTAACCCTACTTGAATGAATCTTTCTCATTAGGCCTTCTTTAATCAGTTGCTCAAGATATTCAACAGATTTGTCACGAATGTGACTGTGAAGGGCGGAAACAATTGCTTCTTGCGCATTTTCTAAGGGAATATCATTTTTAGTTTCTTGAATAAATAGAGGCATTAAATTTTTTATAGCTCTATCAATGCAATTTATATGTTTGGGTATATTTAATTTCTCTGCAATTTTTTCATTTATAGATAATAAATATTTTTGGAAAAGACTATGCAATCCATCTTTATTAGTAATAAAAGTTAGTTCTCCTTCATTCTTCAAAGTTTGACAAGTGATATACAAAAATCCAGGATTATAAAACTCTGGATTGAATACTGGTATCTGTGGCATTGTTAATCCGAAGTGTCCACAGTATGCTTTTAAAGCTTCTATTTGTTTACCTCGAAATCCTTTATGGAATTCATAAATCATTTCGTTTCGAGTATTTTGATTAATGATGCTTTCTTCTGTATCTCTTACACTAATTGCTATTGCTAAACTCGGATATTGCTTTATTTTTTGAATAATGTCCAAAAGCTGATTAGTCCATATTCTTGTATTAGAGGACTCATTAATGGCATCAATCATAATTATCAATCTTTTATCTTGTGCTTCTGAAAAAGTCGCTAATGCCTGGAAGAATTCTCCTCTGCTAGTATTTTTTAAATCCAAGAATTGAATTAATTGATCTACAGGATGAGATGCTTCTTGAAAGTGATCACCAAGAAAAAGTATCGTTGGTAAGCCTTGTTTGATTCTGTCATTTGCAATATCACAGAACAAATGAGTTTTACCGATCATTGCCTCTCCCACTAATAGTAAGCATGGGTTCTCTACTAATTGTGCTTTAGACGAATCTAAAAATCGTTCAAAATCATAAATTTTATGTCGAATAGAACTCAGGGAATTTCTTTTCTTATCTATTAGTCTTTGATCTTTAATATCTAAACCTTCTCTTTGCTTCCAATACTCATCTTCTAAGCGATTTATTTCTTGAATAATGAATCGAATTTTTTCTTTAATAGGAGTGAAGCTAACTGGTTGATTCTTTACTTTGTTATTTTCCCTCTCTGATAATTGTTTGCTTTCGTCAATAATCTTTTCGAGAGACTCTGATAAATAATTGTCAGTAATTTTTGTAATGAAATCTTTCTCTTGAAGAATTGTTTTAATTATTTTTCGAAACTCATTAAAAAATTTCCCTGTTAAACCTAATCCCTCAAAAATCTCTTTTATTTCAAGTTCTACATTCAACTCTTTGTGATATCTCTCACCTGCATTGCCTTCTGCATTTTTAATTGTCTGGGTAAGTTTTTCGAAGTTAATTTCAATCTCGCCGAACCAAAACTTTCTTCTTCCAACATGCTCCTCTTTAGAGAGAAAATCTTGAATTTCAGAGGCTCCCCATAAAACAAATTCAATATCTCTACCGTCTTGATTTTTTGCCCACTGTTTCCAGGATTCAATTTGGCGTAACCATTGCTTATATTCGGATCCTTCAGTATTGCCATCTGGCAAGTTTTTGGGAATACAAACAAAATACTTTTTCAACTTTGGATGTTTCTTGAAAGCTGATTCAAATGAATCTTGTATTTTTGCCCATTGATTGGAAGTTAAAGTGTGTTGAAAAAACTTAGCTTGCCAATGCCATTCAAAACCGTCAGCAGAAGCACACTGACATTCTCTTCCTCCGTCCGGTGTGCCAAATCTTACAAAATTGTTGCATTGTTTCTCTTCGGAATAAACTCTTGCAAGTTGGCAAATCAACTCTTCAAAAGCATCATTCTGTGAGTGATTGCTACCAAATGATATTAAATTATTCCAATTGAGATTATCTGTCATCAGGATTATCTTATTAGTATCTGAATTCTATAACTTTTCCTGAATGAGAGCAAAATCAACACGCAATACAACATTCCTTTTCATTTTGTAAATGCGTTTGCCAATTATTCTCTCTCAATCCCCAAACACACATTAATCCGATCGCTAATAGTCATATTCACTGATTAGAGGTTGATGTAGGGGAACTTGTTTTTGTCTGCTATAGAGAAGATCACAGAACGCAGTAAACAATACTTTTAAATGAGACATATCAAATAATAAAACGAATATTCTTGAATCCATTAATACGCCATAACGTCATAGTCAACTTCTTTATTCGAAGAGGTGCCACAAAATTTTCTTGTTAATAAAATGAAGCTTGATTTTTCTTTTTGCTAACCCTAGTACTGAAATAAGATCGATATATCATCTTCATCAATATTTTTCTAGAAATGACTAGAATTGTTTATTAAATTCTGTCAGCATAAGTAATCCTTGGGATACAAAAAAATATAGAATTGCCAAAATTACAAATTCCAAATTGTTTTGAGGGTGCATTTACGGCATCTATGTATAACTCTATTCAACATGGATTTAGCTAAGGGCTTTTAATAAACAGTTTTTCATAAATTAATTTGATTTGAGATATTATTAATTTCTAAGTAGCTTGCATGCAACATCTGTTTGGCATAGCTCACTGAATAACCATTTTATTAACTTAAGGTTGAATTCAGATTTAAAATTCTAACTATGTCAATTTTTTCGCCGATTATTCTTTCTATTTTCGTAATTTCGCTCATCCTTCCTCTCATAGCAAATTTTACGCAAAATCATTCAGGACAAAGTAATAAATTCAATTTCTCTCTGAATGCTGATTCTTTCAAAAAACTTTTGCCCGCACTGATAATATTTCCGCTCCTCTATATAATCGGCGGTTTCTTCTCTATCCTTCCGATTCTCGGTTTGGCTTATTTTGTTGTATTTCTGATTTCCCCTTGGTTCTTAGGACAAGTTAATCTCAATGATAATGTGAAAGGTGCTCTAATTGCAGGGTTGAGCTTTTTAAGCTATTTCACCTTAAATCCCGATATTGATAATAATCCACTAATTCTGTCTTCAATACTTGGATTAATAGTCTGGAAAGTTTTTGATGCCTTGGGTTCAGATACAGAACAAACAAATACTATTAAGAGTTATTTCGATATACTTCCAAGCTTGATTTGGTTTGCTGGATCGTATTGGATAGGACTGACAAATCAAAGTTCTGATTTACCTACTCATTATGGATTTTTACTTGGTTCAATTTCAATAGCACTGATATTGCAGTCCTTAGGAGCCCTCATGGGCAAATCAGCTGACAAAAAAATTACAAATTATTTAATTACATTCTTGGCATTACCTTTAATTGGTGGACTTGCGCTTTTCTTTATTACTGAAAATATTTTACTCGCTCATAAATTGCTAAATTGGGTTTACGTCTTTTCCGCAGGAATGTTTGTATCTGCTCTCATAGCTGAAGTGAATTCCTTTAGTACTAGCAATATTGCAAAAAGAAAATTAGATTTAATCAAAATAATTATCAGATTAACTTTGATTGGAATTGCTTCTTTATTAGCTTCTAGGCTGATCGGCAATATTGGTTGGTTGGTAATAGCAGCTTCAGCTTTACCATTTAGTGTAATGAATCAAACTAAAAAAGAATCCGAGACAAATTTCGTATGCCTCAATGTAATTGATATTTTCATTTTATTTGCTATCAGTCGAGCTCTGCTTCAAGGTTTTCTTTATTCATACAATGCAAATCTGACTGGCATAAACTTAGTTCATCCTTATGTGAGTGCAGCTTTATTTGCAGGTATTTTGTTAATTTTCTTATTCCCGCTAGCTCCTCAATATGGCATTAAGCGGAATTTAATAGCACCAATTTTCATACTAAAAGCGATTTCTATTTCATTGCTTTCTAATTATTTTCTACATGAAGAAGCAACTGGTAGTTTATTGATAGCTGCATTTGTTAACTCTCTATGCATAGGAATAGCTGGCAAAGTAATTTACAACAACTCAGAAGAAGATTCATTGAAAGGGCTTACTCAAAATCTCTCGGCAAATATCATTCTTATACCCGTTTTGCTTATTGTTTTGGTCTCTCTCAGCGGTAATGTTTTGGGACTGGGTAATATGGCAACTAAGCTAAATAAATTTTCTATATTGGGAATTGTCTTGATTCTCAATATAATTGCTTGGTTTGTATATGAGAAATTTGTTTTCAAGCAATCAGCTAGCGAAGCAAAAACTTCATCAGCGGTATAAATCACTTGAAATTAAAATTCTTTTTTCTTCTAAGTCTTTCGATGCTTTTTTCTTTGCTCTATTTAAATAAGATTTGTAAACTTTGACTTGAATCTCTCCATCTTTCATTTGATGTACTTCTCGCTCTAATTGGATTTTGTTTATTGTAGAATTACCTTTAATTTGAATCAATAAGCTTGAAGCATTTACCTGAGTCTTGATCAAAAGAGGAAAAGGTAAATTGTTTTGAAATGATAAATCTGCCCCCCCATACCAAACAGTTGCATCCAAACCCGGAGGAACAGATTTAATAGTTCTGATATGCGGAAATCTTTCGATAATTTGCAAATCAGATTTTAATGCTGTCTGATACAGAGCCGAAGAAAGCAAACAAATGCCGCCAGCAATTGTAGAAGTACTGTCTTTTCCTAAATAAGAAGGTGCCGCCTTATATCCTCTCGTTTCTGTCCGTGGACCAACTGTGTTATTGAAAGAGAATTTCTCTCCAGGCTTTAAAACCAAACCATTTATTTTTTGTGAGGCAATTTGAATATTATTGATTTGCTTTTGCGATAGACCAATGAGTCCAATTTGCGAGAAAGCTAAAGTCTCATGAAATGGATAACTAAACCAAATTATGAAAACTAAAAAAACAAATATTGAAAGAATCCAGAAGAATATTGGCTTCATTGAGTTCTTGTTTAAACAAGCAAAATTTTAAAGTGATTCATAAATCTTTTTTTGATTAATAATCTAGTTATATTAATAATTGTTTTCTATTGAATTGATTTTTCACTAAAGAATTTATTAATAGAAAATTTTATTATGGAGTTTTGTGTAATAAGTTCGTGACATTAAGCTATGAAAATTCGACCAACTGATCCTCGACCAAATAATCAAGAATCAACTGTGTCACAATAATTAATCTATTCAAGACCAGTGTTAATACTTACTTAAAAATAAATTCGTCAATTAAATGTCTTCCAACTTTTTACCTGCTGGCGCCCGAGATTTACTTCCAACTGATTTGATCAGGCAAGAGAAAATTAGGCATACATTTCTTGAAATATTCAAATCATGGGGCTATCAACCAGTTTTGCCGCCTACCTTAGAAAGCCTGGAGGCAATAGATAAAGGCCGTCCGCAATTTTTGAATGAGTGCTTTAAGGTTATTGACCGTGATGGCAAGCTGTTAGCCTTGAGACCAGATCTGACTTTGCCTATTGCGCGTTTGGCTGCAACTCGATTGAAAACAGTGGAAAGACCTTTGAGGCTTTGCTATCTTGCAAAAGTTTTTAGACAAGAAATCAGATTAGCTGATGAAAAGCGAGAAATTTATCAAGCTGGAATTGAATTGATTGGTTCTACTTCTATTGATCAATCATCAGAAAATCAAAATAATGAAAATTCTCAGAATCTGGTTGATAAAGCCAATTTGGAATGTTTGAGCATTTTACTTGAGACACTGGCTAAGAGTGGCTTAACTGATTATCAAATTGTTTTGAGTCACACTGATTTGTGGAAATATGCGGGTGAGATTTTTCATAAAGTTGAAGAGCAGCTCGGCACAGATTTATCAGAAGAATTAAATACTTTGATTGAAGAAGGCGATTTTGTAAAATATCAACAAGCCGTTACCAAGGCTGAAAAGAAATGCATTGAATCATTGAGTAAAGAAAAAGGTTCATCCGAATTAAAGTCTTGCTTTGAGTCTAAGTCACCTGAAAGTCCATTACAATATCTCAAAAGAGCTTGCTACAACCTCACGGGCAAACCACGCGAAATATTAGATTATCTCGATTCCGATTCGAATTTATACAAGGAGCTATTTGCAATCATTGCTTTGGAAGAGATATTTGGCCCAGATAAATTCATTATTGATTTCACGATTAGACCAGATCCGCATTATTACACTGGATTGTATCTTGAAGTTGTAATACCAGCTTCAGGAAAGCCAGTTGGCAGAGGTGGCAGATATAATAATTTGACAGCTTGCTTCGGTAATCCTGAATCAGCGATTGGTTTTACTCTTCATGTTGATTCTATTCTCAAATATGCAGTTCATGACACGACTAAAGATCCTGAGAATAAAGAAGAAAAGAAAGTTATGATTCCACTTCAAGAAGATTTGATTAAGTCTCTTAGAGAATCCATGGAATTGAGAAAAAAGCATCCAATTGTAATTCTGAAATAACTGGTAATTTTTAACACTTAATTTTGAGCTGGACTTTTAAAGTGGGATTGACAGGAATGAAGCTTGAAATTATGCTGATTCAAATAGGAAAGATATGAATTCATTACATTTAAAGAAAAAATACAGGATAGCCCTTCCTAAGGGAGCTTTGATAGAAGGATCAAAAATTGCCTTAGCTAAAGCTGGTATTGAATTTGAAATGCCTGACAAAAAGCTTATTTTGCAAACCACTGATCCTAATGTTGAAATACTTTTAGTTAGACAGCATGATGTTCCAATATATGTGGAAAACGGTGCTGCAGATTTAGGAATAGTTGGAAGTGATATGCTCCAGGAAAAATTGCCCGATGTTTTAATCTTGGCGGATCTTGCATTTGGTCAATGTGATCTAGTCGTGGCGGCTCCAAAAGATAGTGAAATAAAAACAGTTGCCGACATTGCCGATTATTCTAGAATAGCCACAAAATTTCCACATTTAACCAGACAGTTTTTCAGAGGAATTGGCTCTCCAGTTGAGATTATTGAACTTTATGGCTCAATTGAAATCGCTCCAATCACTGGTCTTTCTGAAGCAATTGTTGACTTAGTTGCCACTGGAAAAACTCTTAGAGAAAATGGTTTGATTCAATTAGAAAAAATTTCTAGCCATTCTGCTAGATTAATTGCAAATCGAGTTAGTTGGCAAATCAATCATGAATGGACCGTAGAAATTTTGAATAAACTTCAAGAAAATTTGTTTTAAGTCTTACAGTCAATAACTTTTATGACAGAAAATGAAACCCCTCAATTAGAGAACATCCCAGGCATTACTACTCAAGCTGGCAGTCCAAGCAAGATTCAAAATGAGGCTCAAAGTGAGTCAGGTGGCTATGAAGTTAATGATACGGAAGAAGTGATTTCTCATTCAAAAAAAGAAGATTCGGAAAAAAGTCACTTGCCAAGTTTGAATTTATTTAGCCTAAATTTGTTTATTAGTGCAGGCGAAGCTTCTGGTGACAATCATGGTGCAGATGTAATTCGTTCATTAAAAGTTTTAGCGAAAGATAAATTCAAATTATCAATGTGGGGGATGGGAGGATCTGCTCTCAAAGACGAAGGAATTGAAATCTTGCAAGATTCTTCTAATTTGGGAATTATTGGAATCGCTGATGTAATCAAAAAATTACCTCAATTATGGAGGCTGGAAAATAATTTAATTAATGAAATCAAAAAGCGCAAACCTGATGTTGCTTTATTAATCGATTATCCAGGGCTAAATATGCGTTTGGCGGCCAAAATCAAAAAATTAGTGCCTCACTGTAAAGTGATTTTTTATATTGCTCCACAAGTCTGGGCCTGGAATTCGGGTCGAATAAGGAAAATTCCAAAAATAGTAGATCGACTTTTAACGATTTTACCTTTTGAAGAGAAGCTCCACCAAGAGGCAGGCACTTCCGCCAAATTTGTTGGAAATCCTTCTGCCTGGGTTATTAATCAACTTAAAGATTTGGATCAAGATGAAGTGATTCGCTATATGGGTTTAAGTCCAGATAAGCCAGTGATTGGGATTTTTCCTGGTTCGCGGGATCGAGAAATTGATTTTATGTTGCCAGTTTTGCTTGAATCGGCCAAAGCCTTAAAAGCTAAAAATCCAGAAGTTCAATTTTTGCTGATCAAAGCGCCAACTATAAGCCAAGAAAAAATCGATAAGTTTTTCAAATTGCATCAAATTTCAGATGACTTGATTAAAGTCAAAAGTGCTGAAAAAAACACTAATTTATTTGTTTTGCAATCAGTTGATTTTGCTTGGCTGACCTCAGGTACTGTAACGTTAGAAGCTGCCTGCGCGCTAACGCCACTGATTTTAGGCTATAGAGAAAATCCAATTTTTTGGCGTGGATATTTGTTTGTACGTCAAATCAGTCAAATCGGACTTCCGAATATAATTGCGGGAGAAGAAGTTTGCACTGAGCTTTTACAAGAAAATTGTACTCCCGAAAAGTGGGTTGAAATTACTGAGAAATGGCTTTCATCTAAAGAAAAAGTAAAAACAACCAAAGAGCTTCTAAAGACAAAAGTCAAAGATGTTTTGGAAACTACTATCAATCCTGCTGATCGAGTGGCTGGAGAAATTCTGACTATTCATAAAATCAATTATGCAAGCTTGGAAAATCAAATATATATGCGTGAACAAGCTCAGAAAAACAGTCAAGAAACGACAAATAAAACTTCCATATTGAAATGATAAATGGTTGAGTATTTTGCTATGTGTCTAGTTCTAACAATTAAAAATCAGGACTTGATTTTTTGCTCTAGAATTTTGTGAATTTTAGAAAATAAAAGAAGAAAATATAACAAGCAACTTTGTGTATTTTGTTTAATTCTTGGTTTTAACAAAGTTTAAAAATTCTTTTCCTAGTTCAGTTAATCCATATTCTTTCGCACCAAATGAATTGGTTTTTTCTTGAACTAATCCTAGTGGTAAAAAAGCCTGAATTATTACTTGAGACTCTAAAAGGGTTCTTTCTCCTCGCTTTTCATTAATTTCATCAAGTGTGAGAAATCCAACACTCTGAAATACGGATCCAGCGGCTTTCTTCATGATGCTCCATCGCTTAAGTGTTTCAACGTGTTGGAGGTTTAGTTTATTTAAACAATCAATAAAAAATTGTTGAATATTGAATTCAGGTGAATTCTGAGGAGGATTCTTCAGAGTTCCTAGAAGACAGTTTTTGAATAGTTCATATTTTTCTTCTAGTAAATCATTTTGAACACCTTCAAATATTTTCATCCAAAGGCTTGCTATATATTTCTTGTCACTTTCACTATTGAATTCAATCTTGAATTGTTCTAACTCATCTTTGATTGAGTGTATGAATCCTTCTATTCTAGCTAGGCTGTGTTTTGTATCATAGTAAGAGAAAACACTACCAATAATAGGAATGGTTGTTAACAATGCTTTAAGGCTATCTGTTCCATACTCTTCTATCGCTTTGGTTAATGCGGCGCCAGTCATGAATATTCTTGTTTCTTAAACTATTTTCCTAAAATTATTGTAAACAAATGTTTAAGTTATCAGGTGTTTGATTGACACTACTTCAATCATTCTTGCTGGAAAAAAAGCCATTTTATAGATAGAATCTCTTCATTCTTAATCTCTTGATCAGCCTGTCAATTAATTTGTTTTGTATTTTTCTCAGGCTCATCAAAGTAGACCATTTTTCAGCTTGACAAAGCAAATTCAATTGCTAAGTCATGGCAAAATCAAAAAAGTAAGCCACAAAAATAAGCAACTCAATCAAAGCCACCCAAGATAAAAATCAATGTTTGACATATCGATAATAAAAAATTTAATTGAGGATCCTCAGTCATTCTCCATCTTTGGTTTAAAAGGCGACCTGACTATTTACTCCGATCTATTCTCTATTTTTCCTGAATTATGCCTTTGTTTGGCAATGTTTATTACTCTCTTGATGAGCTTAAACAAGAATGCAGTTAAATTTGCTTTTATTTCTAATTCATTCTTTTCCTTGATTGGTTTAGTCTTTTGTATTTTGCTTTTCCTTCAAATCGGCCCTAAACAAAATTTTTATTCTTTCAATGGAGCTTTTGTCTTAGACAGTTTTGCTCTTCTACTCAAGGGTTTGATTTTGCTTGTTCTTTTATCTCTTAATTTAGTTGCCAATTTTTTTCAGGACAGTAGATCTTCTGATGAAAACAAATTAACTTCAAGAGGAGAATTCCAGTTTTTATTATTAGGAGCTTCATTGGGAGCGATTTTTCTAGTTAGCTCAAATGATTTAATTCTTCTCTTTGTAGCTTTAGAAACTTTAGGTTTATCTTCAATTGCTTTAGTGGGTTTCTTGAAAAATGATTCCCCCAATAGTAATTCTTTGAGTGGAGAAGCTTCAATTAAATATCTTTTGAATAGTGCAATTGCATCTGCTTGTTTCCTTTTTGCATTGTCTTTGATTTATGGCTTGAGTTTTGGAAATACTAATTTTTCTGTTTTCCCTACTCTAATGGCTCAGGCAAAAATGCTTGGTTCAGTTGCGCAAATCTTTCCTTTTGTGATTTTTACAATTTCTTTAATTTTATTAGTCTGTTCCATAGCAGTGAAGTTGTCTCTGGCTCCATTTCATTTTTGGGCTCCTGATGTATATAACGGAGCTTCATTACCAGTAACCACTTTTCTGGCTACTGCTTCTAAGGTCGCTGCGTTTGGTATTTTTTGCCGTATTGGTTGGAATATTTTTTCTTTTAATCAAGCAACTTTTATGCTTTGGAATTCCGCTTTTGCTTTACTCGCTATTCTCTCTATGATTGTCGGTAATTTAACTGGTGCTAGGCAAATATTTAGATCTAATGGTTCAATTAAGCGATTATTGGCTTATTCATCAATTGCGCAAATTGGTTATGTGCTCACAGGTGCTGTTCTCGGCACTGATTGGAGTTTAGGCCAAAGCTTATTTTATTTGATTATGTATATAGTCACAAACTTGGCTTTATTTATTGGCATTATCAAATTTGAAAGCATACTTGTGAAGAGAGATATCAAATCCATTCATCCAGATAATATTGATGCACTCAAAGGACTATTTAAAATCAAGCCCAAATTAGCGATATTTTTGGCTCTGTGCTTGGCTAATCTTGGAGGTATTTTACCTTTTATGTTAATTGCCAAATTTATATTAATTGATGCAAGCGTTCATGCGAGCTTATCAGGAAATGCTCTTTCATCTGTTTTACCTTTTGATTTAGTTACCAAGCTCAACTTAGACAAAATTCCTTTTGCAGTAAATCCTTGGATTAGCCTCCTAATGGCTGCCACCTTGATTCTTACAAGCATTGTGGCTCTATTTTATTATTCGACATTAATAAAAAAGATGTTTGTCGATGAACCTCTTCCAGAAATACTGGATAAAGCAAAAGCTCGTGAAGAAAATTATTCATTTTCGGCGGGTAACTTTGTCGGTAATTTGGTGATTAATTTTGTTTGTGTAGCCTTGCTAATTGGTAGTATTTCATTCAGCATATTTCCGAATTTCTGGGCAAGCCAAGTATCAACTTTTAGCGCTCAGTCACTGATAGTTTCAAGTTCTAATACATTGGATGTAATTGTACGTAAATAGTTTTTTGATAGTTAGCCTTCATAACAACTCACTCTTAAATTTACTCAATAAGAATCTCTCAGGACAATCATTCATTAAAGGTTTAAAATTTATAAATCTATTTGCAGATAAAGCTTATTGACTTCAGATAAATGTAATTATTCATAAAAGTATTAGCCAAACCAAGCTCCGATAAACTAAGTTACCCATAAAATGACAATTGACCTCTCTGAAATAAAAGATAAAACTAATTTGAGAGGTATTTCATTTGAATCTATTCATTTAGACTTAGAAATAGTTGATAAAAATTTATCGGTTGAATTGCCTAAAATTTGTGGGCCACTTGCAGAGATAATTTCTTTTATTATGTCAGCCAGTGGTAAGCGCATTAGGCCTGCTTTAGCTCTGTTAGTAGGTTATTTGACAAGCTTAGATTCTGAAAGCTTAAAGTCTACAAATTCAGGAAAAGCTTCGCTCAAACCACAACATTTCATATTGGCAGAACTCACGGAATTAATTCATACTGCAAGTTTAGTCCATGATGATTTATTGGATCAATCGATTCAGAGAAGAGGACAAGAAACCATTCATTTAAAATGGGGAACCAAAGTTGCTGTTATTACTGGGGATTTCCTCTTTGCGCAAGCTTCTGTTAAGCTCGGCGAAATCAACAATACCGAAATAGTCTCTATTTATGCCCAAGTATTGGCTGAACTGTGTATTGGTGAAATTAATCAAGCACAAAGCCGTTTTGATTTGAGCAAAATTGATTTAAATAATTACATTACAAAATCCACAAACAAGACTGCAAGCTTATTTTCAGCCGCAACCAAAAGTGCTGCCCTACTCAATCAATTACCAAATCATCAAGTTGAACAAATGTTTTCTTATGGACAAAATCTAGGTATTGCTTTTCAAATAATTGATGATTTAATTGACTTTACTTCTGAGTCAAAAGAACTAGGAAAGCCTGCTATGGGGGATTTGATGCAAGGGATTTTTACGGCACCAGTGATTTATGCTCTGCAAGATGAAACAGTAAATTTACAACTAAAAGAATTAATTAAAACTAGATTTGCTGATCCAGGGAGCTTGAATGAAGCTAAAGCCTTAATATCATCATCAGGCGGCTTTGATAAAACTTTGCAATTAGCTGAATCATATGTCACAAAGGCTTTAACCGAATTAGAAAGTTTTCCTAATTCAGCATATAAAGAAAATTTGCAGCAAATAGCTCAATTTGTTTTGAAAAGACATTCTTGATATCTTAATATAAATGTTTAGGTGATTGAAAGCAATAAGAGCTTTAGAAGGAAGTAATTCAATGGCACAATCAAAATTAGGCTCAGATTTAAAGCCAGGCTTGAACTTAAATTCCAATACAGAGTTGAGCTTTGCATCACCTTCGAAATCGAGTCAAAAATTAATTTCAATCGGAAGAATAATTGGACCAGGAGAGGAACAAGGCCAAGTCAAAATTCAAACCAAAGATAATTTACTTTCAAGAATCGGTGAATATTTGGTTTATAAAGTCTCACTATCTGGAGAAGACAAAGATGTTTTTATCACAATTGTTTCTCGTAAAATCATTCGTAATATTCCCGCAAGTTTTTTGGCTGATCCAGAAACTGATGGTATGGAAATCGCAGAAGCCTTGGGTTTAGACAATGCACTTGATGGGATTGAATATGAATTAACCGCTAATACTTTAGGTTATTTTGATCCTCAATTAGAGGCCTTTGTGAATCCGCGCATAAATCCCAATCCAAATACCAAAGTTTTTCTGGCTTCTGATGAACTTATTAAACCTGCGCTTTTCTCCAAACAAGCTGGCGAAGTCGGGTCAGCAACAATTGGACATTTACTTTTGCGCCCAAATCTTTCCACCATTCTCAATGTTAGAGAAATGGTTTCAACTCACTTAGCAATCCTAGCAGGGACAGGCTCAGGCAAGAGCTATTTGGCAAGAGTTTTGGTTGAAGAATTAATGAGACCATATAACCGAGCAGCGATTTTGATTTTAGATCCGCATGGTGAATACCAATCATTGTCAGATTTGAGTTCTAGAGCAGAATTTCAGGCACCCGCAGCGACAAACTCTTCGCAGCCATATAAAGCCAGTGTACAGGTTTTGATTCCAGGTGATAACTTTCAGGTTTCAATCTTTGAACTTTCTTTTGGTGATATTAGATTTTTATTGCCTGATTTATCAGAGAAGATGAGCACTTATCTTGAATCAATTCACGATAGAGCCTACAAAAAAGCCCGTGCAGCTCGCAGGAAATGGACTTATCGCGATTTGCTAATTGAATTGGAAGATATGCTTGAAGAATCTGAGATAGAAGCCAATAGCAGCAAATCAACGCTGGAAGCACTCAAATGGCGCTTAGAAAAAAGATTTAACCCAAAAGGAGACAGACCAAAAATATTTATTGATGATGCTGGAACACCACTGGAAAAGCTCTTTAGACCTGGACAATGCACAGTATTGAAACTAGAGGGGGTTGAAGAAGAAGAGCAACAGGTAATGGCAGCTATTTTGCTCAAAAAAGTTTATGCCGCTAGAGAGCGAACCGTTAGAGGAGATACTGAGCCAGGAGCCGATAATGCTTTGGAATATCCAGTTTTTGTTTTGGTGGAAGAAGCACATCGTTTTGCGCCAGCTGGAGATAGCGGATCGATTTCAGCCAAGATTTTGAGAACGGTTTTGGCGGAAGGACGCAAATTTGGAGTTGGAGTTGGATTGATTACGCAAAGGCCAGGAAAGCTCGATCAAAATGTTTTGTCACAATGCATGACTCAGTTTTTGATGCGCATAATAAATCCAACGGATCAAGACAGCATAGCCAAAGGCGTAGAAAGTGCAGGACGTGAATTGCTCAAAGAATTGCCATCTCTCTCTAAAGGGCAAGCTATTGTGGCGGGTGTAGCGGTAAGAACTCCGATTTTGTTTAAAGTCAGAAAATCATATAGTGAACATAAAGGAGCTAGTGCTAATGCACCTGAAGAATGGGTTCAGTATTTTGATACAAATCGCACAGTTAGCCGCAAAGTTTCACAGGCTGTTCTTGGCAATGAAAGCACTGATGATGATTGGTTGAATTGAGTTTAGATTTCCTGGAGAGGGATTTCAAGTAAAAAAAGTAACTAGGGAAAAAGAGACTTGAAATGAAATATGTTTAGTTTCTGATAGAGTTATGAGGAGAGTGTGGGGGCGGATTATGCTAAACAGACATGATTTACCAAAGACAAAAAGAGAATTGAGATCATTTCCTTTTGAACGTATCAAAGAGGATCTAATACAGTCTTCTTTGGGTTCAACATATACAAGAGCTGGTAATGATTTGATTTATCAACCAATTGGTAGATATGCTGATGGTATAGGTCTAGTTACAATGCGACATTACACCAAAGAGCAATTAGAAGCAATATGTAGCTGTGGTCAGAGAAAACGCAAATTCAAAAACTGTTGTGCCCCTAATGAAAAAGACAGGATTATATATGAAACCCTTTGGTGCGAATTTAATGTCCCCGTTGACTCAACAGCTTTAGAATTTAGACAAGATCCAAGAACCGAAGAAGTACGTATCTTTGAGCGAACAACAAGGATACAAATTTATCCAAATAGAGCTTATCTATTGGGTGATTTTAAACATCAGAACGATCTCAAGCAAAAAAACACTCCGACTTATAAAATTCCTCTTCTACCAAGTTCCTTACAAGGAAATGAGCTTAATGCATTAAAACAGTTTGATGGACTGTGTGTGATGGATACAAACCAGTTTCTACCTAATCCGAAAATTTCAGCTGGAATTCCTTTTTTGCTTGATGTTCAAGACATAAGAACAAGCTCAAAAGAAATAAAACTTTTTCCTCTACCAGGAATGGGGGTTACTCATGAAGAAAAGCCCGAGAATATAGGCTGGGCATTGGCTATTGATCAGATTCTTAAGCTTCCTAACTATACAGAGAAAATGAGAATAGGGATTGTAGTAGATGCCGATCTAGATAACTTGGATGAGTACAACAAGCGAACAAAACCATATGTGGGTACATCATTTCTACCACAAGGCTTTGAGTTGATTTTCGCTACAGACGAGGGTGGTAAGTCACTTCTACGAAAATGCATTGAAAAATGTCACAAAGAAGGAAAAAGACTAATGGAAATTTTTAGACATGAAGAAGAAGTAATTAAGAAAGAACATTATCCATCGATGACTTCACTCACACAATGAATATCAAATCACTCTGTCTTATTCTCTATTTTGTTTTCAACGTTAGCTATGCAAGTGGTCGCACTATTCCATTTGAAGAATCACAAACAAACTCACAACAAATACCCATCACTGTAACCGTTCGTTCAACTCAATTTCATTTAAGGTTTCATCTGGCTCTCCTTGTTCCTGAAGCTTTTCACAAACGTAAGCCTGAACACATACCCCAAATCTCATGCTTTCTTTATTAATGCGGCTAATAGCAAAGCCCTCTTTCAAAGGCTGAGAAGAATACATGTAAAAGCCTTAGCAATCGAAAAGACACTGAGAGATAAGCCAAGCATTAGAACATAGTTAGCTGCAAAGTTTCACAAGCTGTTCTTGGCAATGAAAGCACTGATGATGATTTATTGAATTGAGTTTAGGCTTTGCTTCTTCTCTTTGGGGATATCCATAGAAAGTGTTTAAATCAATTCAGTGGGTGAATATTATTTCAGGCCAAACTTTAGAATTGGAGAAATTATGGATTTAATATCTGCTGGTGATGTTGATCCGATTTAGGAGACAAACTTTTTAGAGATATAGTGATACTCTTCGAATTGAAGAGGGGACAGATAATTCAAGGTTGAATGCTTTCTT
>Ga0208362_1000065_pt1 | contig 31303 bp, 28 predicted proteins | sample LakMenEpi13Oct10_FD_150693 | JGI IMG/M metagenome (GOLD analysis project Ga0208362, IMG submission 150693) | Freshwater microbial communities from Lake Mendota, WI - 13OCT2010 deep hole epilimnion (SPAdes) | ecosystem: Environmental > Aquatic > Freshwater > Lake > Epilimnion/Euphotic zone ... | reverse complement strand
CAAAGAAGTTTAACTAATCAGTAGATTTGAGCTGGTTAATGTTGAGTTTTGATTGCAAGTTAGTATCAATAAGGACTCAATCACCAGCATGAGATTTAGACAAATACAACCCCAAAAGTAAGTTTTGAAATTGAATTTTTGAAATCACTCTCTCAAAAAGCTAAAGAATGTTTTAACAAGATATTCAACTGGACCTTGGATATCTTCCAGATTTTCTTCTTTCACGATTCTTTATCCTTCATAGCAGTAGTTCGCTTAAACAAACTCATAACAGCATTTTTGGCTTCATCATGACGAATAATTGGTTTTGGATAATTCGCAACTGAAAACTCTAATTTATGTATTTTGGCGGGCTCAATGTTTTTCAGCTCTGGCACAAATTCTTTTATGTATTTAGCCTCTGGGTCAAACTTTCCGCTTTGCAAAGATGGATTGAATATGCGGAAATACGGTACTGCATCAGTTCCAGTCGATGAAGCCCATTGCCAGCCTCCATTATTCGAAGCCAAATCAAAATCGAGCAAATATCTCGCAAAATGTGCCTCTCCTTTTCGCCAGTCTATCAGCAAATCTTTGGTCAAGAAAGAAGCGGTGATCATGCGCACTCGATTATGCATTAGACCAGTTTGCTTAAGCTGCCTCATTCCCGCATCCACAATCGGATAACCAGTCATACCATCAGCCCAAGCCTGAAACAGCTTTTCATCAACTCGCCACATAAGATTTTGATATTCTGGCTTAAAGGCTTTTTCTTGAACATGTGGATAAGCCTGCAAAATCATTGAATAAAACTCGCGCCAGATCAATTCACTCAGCCATGTCTCTGCATTTTCTTTGGCTTTTGGTTCAGTTTGCGCACGCACAATATTCAAAGCCGCACGAAAACACTTTCTAATGCTCAAAGTCCCAAAACGCAAATGCGTAGATAAATTCGAAGTTGCTCTCAAATCGGGAAAATCTCTTTGATCTTTGTATGAAAGTAAATGAGTTTTTATAAAAGAATCCAATTGTTCATCAGCCGCAGCAGAACCTGCACCAACAATCAAATCCTTTGCCTCAACAAATCCCATATCGCTTAAACTTCTTACTTGTAGAACTGGTTCATTGCGACCTGGCTTAGAAAGCTTTAGCCTAATTGACTCTATTTCCTCTTTTTGAATCAGCCGAGAAGCCACTCCCGTACTTTTTAAATGTCTTTCAATTGGATAAGAAGCCAGAAAGTCATATTCATGATTATCAAGTGTTTTATACCAAGTTTTCTTGAAGGGGGTAAAAACAGTATATGGCTTTCCATCAGGCTTAGTAACCTCAGAAGCTTCGAAAATAATTTGATCTTTGCTTGTGAAAAACTGAATTTTTTTCTCATTTAGCTTAGCTTGCACCATCTCATCACGAGTCAAAGCCTGTGTTTCATAATCCCGATTTGTGAAAACCGCTTCAGCCGAGATAGATGATGATAATTTCGGAATTAAATCAATTGGATCTCCATAGAAAATAAATAAATCTGATCCGAGCTTTTGAAGCTTTTCTTGAATTTCAAGTATTGATTTCCAAATAAAAGTTATACGTCTATCATCTTTGTCGGCGAGCTTACCGAGAATGTTTTCATCAAAGACAAAGACACAAGCAATTTGAGAACAATGAGTCAAAGCATTATGCAAAGCAGCATTGTCATAGAGCCTGAGATCACGCCTAAACCAAAATAAGCCTTTTGCAAACATATGATTTTATTTTGATTCTTATACTTAATCTTTTCTTTTTGCTTTTTGCAACTGAACCCTTAAGCTTAATCTCGATTTTATCAGGCTTTAGAAAATACAAATACTGAAATTGATAATCAATAAAATCTCAAGATTAACCGCCATTAGCTTTAGCGTTAACTGTTGCTAAGAGCGCTGCGGTCTGACTAATTGCTTCTCTATTGGGATGCTTTGAATTAAACCACTGCAAAATCGAGCGAGCCAAGCGAATGGGGCTGTGACGACCATTTTCATCCTGAAGCTTCGGACGCACAATTACTTCAATTCCTAAAGCCGAAATTTGATCCAAATCAATTTGTACTGGTTTTCCTTTTTCTAAATTCCAGCTCTCTGGATCATTGATTAGCAAGGCATCAACAAGTAATGGATCTGAATGTTGATGAATAGCCTTTATAAAATCAATTGCTGAATAATTCTTGGTCTCACGATCTTGCACCAAATTGCAAACATAAAGCACTTTCGCCTTTGATTCTTTGATGGCTGTAATAATCGATGGGAACAGCAAATTTGGAATAATAGAAGTATATAAACTGCCTGGCCCTAGAATAATCAAATCGGCTTCCTTTATTACTTCAAGCGATTCCGTGAGCGGTTCAGGCAAAGACTCACAAAAAATCCTTTTTATTCTCTGCTCATTGATTTTTTGGGCTGCTGCTTCAGGTATTTTAGATTCACCCTGAATAATAGTTCCATCTGCTAGCTCGGCGCAGAGATGAATGGCCTGCAAAGACGATGGCAGAACCTGTCCACCACTACGCAAAATACGACTAGCAACTTGAGTCGCCTTTGCCATATCTCCATCGCATATATTACAAAGCGCTGCCAAAAAGAGATTGCCAAGACTATGACCTTTGAGTGAACCATCTTGAAAGCGATATTGAAATAGCGAAGTTGTAACTTCTTCTTCATCCGCCAGCGCCACTATGCAATTGCGGATATCACCAGGAGGAACTACTTTGAGCTCTTCGCGCAATCTACCTGAGCTCCCACCATCATCCCCCACCGTTACAATGGCTGTGATATTAGTCGAATAATGTTTAATCCCACGCAAAAGAGTTGACAGGCCAGTTCCACCACCAATTGCAACTATTTTGGGGCCTCTGCCTTTACGCCTAGCTTTTTCTAGAGATTTGAAAATTGATTGACTTGGAGTTTTATCGCTCATAGACGAGCTTTCCGAGACAGTGGCATCAATTGTTGTTTTGAGCACCCAGTAAATTGAAGCCATAATAAAACCCGCACCTGCCAGAAGAATAAGCGGGCCACTAATATGAGCAGGCATTAGATTTGCAAACCAACGCAAAAAGTGCCAAATAAAAGAACTTATTTTTGTAAGAGGTCTAAGCTCCAGAGTCAAAGTAATACCGAAGCTTATTAAGGTAATTCCAATCAGAAAAATCACAATCCAGCGCTTCAGCCCAGGAAGAAGATATTTGCTATTAAAACGTGAACCTGCAAAGAACATCTATTCAAAAATGAAAAGTCTTAATTATGGAATCCAAAATACAATTAATCTATATTAACTCAAAACATATACTCTCAATAACTTCTCTGTTTTATCGAATCTTGGGAAATCACAGTAAGCCGATTTTGAAAAGAAAGCTTTTTATTGATTCAATAAAGATTATCCAATCAATCATAATGATATTTACAAAAGTTCATCGAATACGTTTAGTCTCTTTATATCAACAAATATAATTAAGCTCTATTGCGGACAAGTTCAAAGTTGCTGAATTCAGGTAAGCTTGTCTCAAAGAAGAAGATGCCAAAGTTGAGAAACATAAAATGACTACAACCAAAAAGAAAATTGAAATTTACACAACAACTCATTGTCCTTATTGCGTGAAGGCAAAAGCTTTATTTCAAAAAAAAGGAGTTGAATATATTGAAATTAACGTTGATGATGACACTGAACGTCAAAAAATGATTCAACTCACTGGTGGCGCGAGATCCGTTCCTCAGATTTTTGCCGATGGAGAATTTTTACCTGGTGGCTGTGATGGACTTTTTGAGAGAGAGCGCAAAGGCGAATTGAATGAAATTCTTGGCCTCAGCTAAATGCAACAAATTAAAATCTGCAGTAGAAAACAAACAAAATTGGATGAGATGAATGGATGAGCTAAGAGGTGATTTAGAAGACTGTGAAGAGATAGAAGAAGATCGTTATGGGGCTCGTTCCACAACTGTTGCGAGAGCCAGGCTTTGTGGTGCTTGTATTCACTACACTATCGAGAATAGGCTAATGACCAGTATTCGTTGCACTTTAGGGCTCAGACCTACCGTTGAAATGAATACTGAAACCAGAGATTTCAAGGCTCAATGTGAGAAGTTTGAAAAGAAAGAATAATTGAACTTTAAAAATTTGAGGAATGTTGTTGCTAGAACAATTAAAAGCGGCAACTGTATTTTTATTAATGAGCATAATTATCCGAGCCCGTTTTTTAATGATGTGAAAGGATTTTTTATATGTTGCTTCCTTTAATTGGCTTAAGTTTCTTTTTAACTTTTCTTTTAGAAATAGTTTTTGTCGTTTTTATTTTTACAAGTAAACGATCATTTATAAACAAAGTTGTATTTTTTCTTTTATCTCCTTTAATTTCTTTTATTGCGACCGCAATATTGATATTCATTTTATGTTTATTACTATTTCTACTCGGTGGCTTCTGTTATTTATGCGGGGAAGCTTGTCATTTTGCTTGCAACATAAGACTTGCCGACTAGATGTCAAACTTGGGCTTTATGTTTCGGGAATATGGATCTCGAAAAACAAAGTAATTGCATAAACAATAAAATATGGAGGAAATGTTTCAGTTATTGTTTACATTTGGTCTGGCTTGAAGAGTCACTAGACGTTTTGCCAGTCTTTTGCAGATGTCAGATCAATCCGCAAATAATACACGTGGTTTGGATGAATGAACGCATTTATTCTTGCTTTAGAAAAACCTCTTTAATTAAAATTCCGAATTTATCTCCAGCGACGACTAATTCACCTTTTGCAATCGGTTTACCTTGAGAAGTCAAAAACAATTCACCATTTGTAACTCTGTCTATAGACAAAACGGATCCAGACTGCAAAGCCAAAATTTCTTTGAGAGTGACTTTTACATCACGAAATTCAGCTCTTAACTCAACTGGAAAATTGCTTAAAACTTCTTCTTGATCGGAATTTTCTGAACTCATTTGTTTTATTTCTTCAATTGAATGCTCATCCAAATTAATAATATGAAGCTTTTTATGATGTTTGGACTTTTTGCTTGTTTGCTTGTTTAAATTGAGACCAATTGGAATTTGGAAATTATTTTGGGTGCTAGTTAATAAATCCATTCCCAAAACCCGGAGAAAATTCCTATCACTTTGTTCTAATAAAATAAAATCTTCGGCTTCAAGTTTTGCTAAATCAGCGAGTGTCAATTTTGTCTTCCCAACCAATAAATCAAGTTTAATGGCTATATCTTCAAAGTCTTCAATTGAATGAATAGGCTCTTTTGTCAACCAATTAAAATTAGTCGCTATTCTGCGAATCGGCAAACTCAGCGCAATTTTCCCAATGCTTGGATTGTTAATACTTTGATGGGCAGAGTCATTTGGAGAATTGCCTTGATCTTTTGTGTCGGCAAATGAAATAATCCAAATCAAATGAACAAGTGTGTTTTGCCAAGCAGCATATCGATCATTAAGCCCCTGATGAAGCAATTGAAGATTTAGTGAGTCAATTAATTCCTGAGTAAATTCCTGAACAACTTCTTTTTCTATAGACGTCATAGTTGGACAAGTGAAATTTTTATCTTGATCTTTACCACCCAATGATGATTTCAAAAAATTCAAAATCAAACTACTATCCATTCTTAGCTGGCAATCAGTCTCTTCTGTCCACAAGCTCCAATGACTACTAACACCATGCCATACAGATAAATCCAATTCATCAGCTATTGCAATTAATTTACAACTAACAGGCACCCCGAAAAATTCACGACAAATTGCTCCAGGATCTAAATTCAAATCTGTCCAGCTCAATTCCATAACCATATTGCCAAAATTGGAACTGGTTTTTATTCCCAAGGCATTAACTACACTTTGAGATTTAACATGAGAAATGTTTTGTACTGCAGACGTCATAATTTCTATTTTCCCGACTTCGCATAGAAAATCATGCTTTGGTTAGAAAAATTTGATGGAGATTATATTTTGCCAAAATTTTGTTTTGCTAAAAATATCTGAATACAATCAACTTTAATATTTACAGAAGAATCAATTGTGATTTTAGTTAAACTTAGGTTAAAATTAGTGTTACGCAAACTAATAATATTTATTTATAAAAGCTGATTAAGTTTTTCTTTTAATAATCTCCAAATCAATAAGAAGAAATAGTCGTTCAATCATAAATTATCTATGGGCGTAGGAATAATAGGCGGAATAAGATCTGGGACGGCAGCACTTACGGTTCCACTTTCTCTGGCTTGGGGTGCTGCTAGTGTCTTGGCTCATAATAAGCCTAAACAGAGTAATAATCTAACTGATTGTTTGTCACAGTATGAACATTTAATTGCAGCTTCCCTTTTTGGAACAGTGGCAACTTCGGCTTTTCTAAATATGTATCCCTTGAGGACTTTGTTTTTTGGATTAGCTTCCATCGCTTCACTATTTGGCTATTTGTCTAACGATAAGCCTAGTAATGGGGAAAAGAAATCTTCACCACCATCAAATATTGAATGGCTTGAGGCTTGCATTATTGGATGTCTTGGACTTGCGGCCATTTCAAAAGGCAATATTCTTGGGATGCCTCTTCAGGAAAGATTAGCGAATCACAGTCTAGAATTTCCAAAAGTCAATAATTTCAAAAAGATTGCTAAAGCTTGGACAAATAATTTAGGAGCAGAAATGAATATTCTCGGATGGAATATAAAGAATTCTCCTTTGCTGCTTCGAGATTTCTTTGTTGGTGTTGGGAGCGGTGTCAAGAACATTATTAGTCCATCTCCAGAACTTCGGAATTTGGGTGCTTTGAATCGATTTCGTGGAGCGATTGAAACTAATGCACCCAATTGTTATAGAGGAGCTTTTCAGATAACTGGATTGATGAGACTAAGCGCTTTTGGCCTTTTGCTCACCTCACTCTTGACAGATAAAGATAAAGATAAAGATTCATCAATCAGTGAATTAGCCAATAAAGCCAATGAAACTCCATCAATATCCAAACCAATTAGCAAAAGAGCAAAGAGTTTCCCTTCAGCAAGTAATACAAATGAAACAAATTCTCCACAAAATACTATTCAGCCCGAGGAGCATAAGCAGCATATACTTTCCCAAGTTGCTTCCTGGATAATTAGTTTCAGCTTGATACCAGCTGCCATCTCTGCTCTGAGTAGAAATAGCAAATGGGGTAATATTCCCAATCTTTTATTCAATGCCTCTTCATTGCTAGCTATACCTGGCTTAGGTCTGAAACTCTTTCCAATCGGAGACTTTGGACAAGTAGCTGGAGCTCTAAGTACTAAATTGTTAATTGCAATACAAATGTTTGCTTATGCACTTTCAGGTTTAATGAGAAAGTGAAGTATGAAATTCAATGAGAGTAGAATCTTTCAACAACCCTGAAGAAGCTTGGTATTTAAGATTGGAAAAGGCAATATTGTTTCTGAAAAAGATATTATTTTCGCTCCAGCTTCCAGATGAGTCTAAACAACCCAAAGACTCTCTTTCTAGTGATTGAAATATTTCCTGCGAAAGATGAAAGAAGGCAAATCTACGATTAAAGCTCATTTTGATCCCGAGCATAAAGCCGCTCTCAGCAAATTCGGACAACAAATTTGAATCTAAACGAATTGAAAGAATATGAGCAGAGTTTTCTTTATGGCTTACAAAATCTTCTTTGCGGAAGAACATTCTAACGGTTTGCGAATTGGATGATTCAACAAAATCAATTTCAGACGGACTAAGAGACTTGATTCCATAACGTCTTTGTCTGGCAAGTTTTGAATATAGACTGAGCGTGGTGTTTTTAGCTAATCGATAAAAATAATATGACAATTGATATTTGAGCTTCCAATCTTTGGTGGCATTGACTAAAAATCGCTCTATGTCATCCCAAATATCTTTACCAATAAAATAGCTTCCTGCAACTGAAATAATAGATTGAACAGAAAATAAATCGCTGGGTTTGAGCCAGAGAAATATGCAAGCAATTAACAAGCCAAGCGAAATACCAAATATATTATTTGCAATTTGTTCAATTTTTTCGCAAACCGATCGATAGCTTCCAACCGCATCATGCATGTACTCTTCAAATGGACTTATCACAAAGCTTTTTGAGGAAACCTTGCGACTATATGGATATAAAACTACATGCAATTCAAAGGAGTCAAAGCCAAATAACTTATTCGGAGAGTCTAATTCAAGATCATAAATATAAGGAAATTTGTCATTTTGAATTAATTTGACTTTGAGATTTTCTGCTCTTTTGAATAATCCGCTCAATTGTGAATTCAAACCTTTTAACTTTTCTATTATGCTAAATCAAATCTCCGACTATTCGGCATATTTCAAAACGAAAGATCTTGAGGCTTTAAGCTTTAAGCAAGTTAACTTGAGCAGCTCTTCAACATAAATTTATTTTTCTCAAATTTAATCAATATCAAAAATCTCCGCCGCTTTACAAAGACTTACAGAAAATTCTCTACAAATGCCTATTCAAAACGCCTTATAGCTCAATGATTTGATGAATAAGAAATTTTATTCTTAGATTTCTTATCAAAACATTTACGCTTAATGTCTTTTCATGATAATTTTGACTGGCTGAGAAATTAGCTCTAAAGTTGATTTTGTTTTTAATACTAATTGAATAGTTCTGAATCTCAATTAGTCTGCGACAATATTGAGTTATGCCGGTGTAGCTCAGCGGTAGAGCAGCGGTTTTGTAAACCGCTGGTCGGGGGTTCAATTCCCTTCACCGGCTCCATCAATCTTGATAGTATCTTTCTATCACCACTGAATGTTTAAGCCAATTCAGTGATTTCTGGGCAGATGTCCGAGTGGCTAAAGGAGGCGGTCTGTAAAATCGCTCGCGTAAGCGTACGCTGGTTCGAATCCAGCTCTGCCCAAATTTTTAATTTAAATGTGCTTGAAATTAAACAGGCTTATTCACTCTTCATAGAGTGAATAAGCCTGTTCTTACCAACAAAGATCAACCTAAAAAAGAAATTGAATATTACTCTACCAGCCATGAGGTAGAGTAATATTCCGAGTTGCAATGAAATTTAGGCTTTTTCGTAACTCCAACCTCCCAAAGATGAGGAGTCAGAACAAAAAGATGTCTGGTACCGATCGTAAACTGGTATTAGTAGAAGAGTATGGAAAAGAAATTCAAAAACTTAATGCTTAAAATGTCTCATGCCCGTGAATACCATTGGGATTTTATATTTATTGGCTGCGGCAATTACTTCTTCATCTCTAATGCTTCCACCTGGCTGAATAATGGCTTTTATTCTTCCTTGAGCAGCTAGCTCAACATTATCAGCAAAAGGGAAGAATCCATCTGAAGCCAATACAGAATTAGTTGCCAAATCCGAAGCTTGTTCCAGTGCAATTCTGACTGAACTCAATCTATTTGTTTGTCCACCACAAATACCAACTGCTTTATTGCCATTCACAAGCACAATTGCATTAGAGCGAACATGCTTACAAACTCTAAAAGCAAAAAGTAAATGTAGCCAATCTTCCTCTGTGGGCTGCTCTTCGGTTACAACTTTCAAATCTTCAGGAAGAAAAAGTTTATTGTCAAATTCTTGAGATAAAATCCCTCCATCCAAAATACTGCGATATTGTGGAAAAGCTGTTTGGGTTGATATGAGCGGCGCTGTCAACAATCTTAGGTTTTTCTTCTTTGTCAAAACTTCTAATGCTTCACTGGTGAAAGAAGTAGCAATAATAATTTCGAGGAATAATTCACTCATTTTTTCAGCGCTGGTTTTATCCACTTCTGAGTTTATGGCTACAATGCCTCCAAAGGCACTAACTGGATCACAATCAAGCGCATCAGTATATGCTTCAAGTGAGCTTTTCCCAATTGCAACTCCGCAGGGTGAATTGTGTTTGACAATTGCACAAGCGGGAAATTCAGACTCAAACTCGCTAATTAAAGCCCAAGCTGAATCAATATCAAGCCAATTATTATATGAAAGTTCTTTACCAGAAAGCTTTTTAATTGAACAAAAAACATTATCAGGCTTAGTATCAAAAGTATTTTCTATATTATACAAATGAGCCTTTTGATGAGGATTTTCGCCATACCTTAGTTCGTGTAAAGGTTTGAGCTCCAAATTTTGACCTTCACTTGAGGAAACGGGAGCGGTAATACTCACAGATTCTAAATAATTCGAAATGGCTTTGTCATAGCTACAAGTGCGTTTAAAAGCATCAACCGCATATTTCCTGCGATCTTCATGGCTTATTTCACCAGAATGTAGCTTTGCAATGAAATCTGCATATTGATTAGGTGAACTCAGCACTATTACCGACTCATGATTTTTAGAAGCACTTCTTAAGAGAGAAGGTCCACCAATATCAATTTGTTCAATAGCTTCTTCTACTGTAATTCCTGGCTTTGCAATGGTTTCTTCAAATGGATACAAATTAATTATGACCAAGTCAATTGGCTTGATTTGATGAGCTTGAATGGTCTTTTGATGCTCAGTATTATTTCTGAGAAAAAGAATTCCGCCATGTATTTTAGGATGAAGTGTTTTTACTCGTCCACTCAGCATTTCAGGAAAATCTGTCAGTGATTCAACTTGCGCAACTGCAATTCCCGCTTTTTCTAAATAAGTGGCAGTTCCTCCTGAAGAAATAATTTCAATACCTTTACTGACAAGTGATTTTGCTAATTCAACTAAATTGGTTTTATCGTAAACACTAATTAAAGCCCTTTTGATTTCAATCATTTCTTTCAATATTTTAAGTCAATTTTTCTGAGTCAATTTGTGAGCTAAAAGTATGCCATGAGTGGGGTTGCTCCATTCTTTTACTATACTTTACATTACTGCAAGATGAGTGTGTTTAGGAATCTGCTTTTAGCATGCAGTGATTACACCCTAGGACACATGGCAGAGGGAATCGCTCATTCCCCAGCTTACTTTGGTGTAAACGAGTCAGAGAAATCCATTTCTAGATTTGAACAATTCCAAAACCTTCTCCAGAAGGAAGATTAAGAATGAGGCTAGGGGGTGAGAGATCTTCAGCTTTGCGCAAGGTGAGTTATTTAATTACTTTTTTCTTTTGATTAATTTGAACTAAATAATTATCTTGAAAATCTTTTGCCAGCTTTGGATCGACCTCAGCGAGTTTTTTTAAGTAAACCATCAATTGTTGTCTGCGTTTTTCTTTACCGTATCCCATCAAATTGTATAAATTAGCCATAGAAAGGCTGTAATAGACCTCTGAATAGTCTGGCTGTAAGCGCAAAGCCTGTTGAAAAGTTTCTGACATATCATCAAATTTCTTCATTTGAAAATACAAAAGCCCAAGGCGATAATAAAATTCGGCGAGAGGAGCCGCATCAATAGCTTTTTTGTAATTTTCAACAGCTTTATACAATTTCCCTTTTTGCTGATAAAGTCCAGCCAAATTACTATAAGAAAATGGATAATCTAAATCTTTTTTTATCGCTTCTAAAAAGGATTTTTCCGCTTCATCAAAATCACCAGTTTCAACTTTCAGAGAACCTAAATTATTATAGAATTGCGCATCAGGTGGACTAATTTGAATGGCTCTTCTGTAACATTTTTCAGCGAGGTCATAAAATTTGAGGTTTTGCTGACAAAGCCCCAAATTATTCCAAGCCAAAGAATTATTCAAATCTTCCTTTAAAAGTTTTTTGTATATGGCTGAGGCTTCTTTGTATTTCTTACTCTTTTGCAGATTTGCAGCTTCTTCAAACTCGGGCTTCACCGAATAATGAACATCTGCTTTGATCATTTGAAGTAAATCATTAGCATTTTCAGTTTTAGCCTGCACCATGGGATCAGAAGCAATAGTAAAAAAACTCACAATAAAAAAGACAAAGCAAATTTTCAAATCAAACAAGCTCAATATTTCATGACTTCTTTTCAACCCATTTGGTCGGTAATTTGGAAATGAAGAAAATATGGAAAATTCTTGAAATAAATTCATAAATAAAATACCGAATAAACAACTCAAATTGGTCTAGGAAATTACTTTAAGATTAGTCTTTAAAATAGAATCAACTTGCTCAAATGTTCTTTCAAGTGAATCCGAATTGTCAATTACGAAATCGACTAGCTTTTTTTTCTCTTCTTGACTCATTTGAGATTTAATTCGCAAATCAATTTCAGCTTCACTCAATTGAGAATTTCTGAGTTCTAGTCTTGCTTTCTGCTCACTGGGAGTACAGTATATAAGCCAAATACAGTCAAAACGATTTTGAGATTTTGATTCAAATAATAAAGGAATTAGATTAGCAGCCAGCTTAGCACCCTTTAATTCTTGTTCCTGAAAAAATTCATTCGTTTTCTCAAAAACTAGGGGATGGATTATGGATTCAATTTTCTTTTTCAATTCATTGTTCCGAAATAAAAGAGCACCTAATTTGCGGCGATCAATAAAAGAAACTGATTCATTTCGATTTGAATTATTTTCTTCCCCTTTGAGAAAAGCAGCCGAACGAATCTCATATGGTTTACACAAAACGATTAATCTTTCGGTAGCTTCACTTTTAACTGACAAGATTGAATGAACTACTTCATCACTATCTATAAAATCAAAACCAATTTCGTTTAAATATTGCCCTATTGAGCTTTTACCGCAAGCTATATTGCCAGTTATTCCAAGTTTTATCATTGGATCTCTGATTTAATTTTTATTATTTGATTTTTAATCAATTTATTGAACATGAATCCACAAAAAGCATAAAATCCTGAAATTCATCATGGAGGCAGACAAATAAACAGGCTTTTATGCTTTTTCAATTTCAAAACAACGACTTAAAAAGTTGCACTCAACTCATAAATAATTTATTTTGCTCAATAGATCATTAAACAATAACTGGTGCTTTAGCTCTTGATTTCTTATAGAGCTCAAGGGCGTCATTCAAAACGATAGAAGGATCTTCATTAAATTCCTGAGCTAGCGAACATATTTTTTGTAAAGCTTCTGGAGGGAAAAATCGTGTCATTTTTTCAACCACATCGGCTTGGCTATCTTTAAAAACAATTTCAGCGGCTCTTTTAATTGAATTGAGAGCATCTGGACTAAGTCTCATCGAGACCATTTTCTTAGCTTGATCAGGACCATATTTTGGACTTGGACCAGTTTTTTTTCTTTGCTTTATATAAACTTCGTTATTACTTTGTGACACTATTTACAATCCTCCATTAGCTAATACGCTTTTAGTGCTTAAATTCAGTAAGCTAGTTTTCAAAGCTCTCTGAGTTTTAACAAGCGTACTACAGCTGTACTGATATATGCAATATAGGTTAGCATTCATTTTTTATTTTTCTTTCATATTTCAATAATTTTTATAAATATCTCTTAGATGTCAATCAATGAAAACTATTATTCATTGATTCAAAATAACGTCAGAGCTTCACAACATTGAGGATAAAAAAGAAAGTTTCACCAAAAGCTTAAATCCACTATTAATATCGAATAGGGCTTTTATATTGAATTACACCTTAAAATTAAAGTTCTTTCAATCAATTGGATCAAATCAAATATCAAGCGATTAAAAAGCTGGCTCACATATTCATCTTACTTTCAGTTTTCAATCAAATAAAGCCTTTCAGATAAAACTTTCATGAAAAACAATCACCCCGAAATTATTGCCAAACTCAATTCGCAATCCGATTTACTCAGAGGAAATGAAGTGACTGAACAATCCAATTCACCAAGCCTTATTTCTCAGCTCAATCCTCAACAAGTTGAAGCGGTTCTCAAAGAAGAAGGACCTTATTTAGTCTTGGCTGGTGCGGGTAGCGGAAAAACCAAAGTTTTGACGAATAGAGTGATTCATCTCATCAAAGAGCGTAATGCTAATCCTTCAAATATTATGGCTGTGACTTTTACGAATAAAGCCTCCAAAGAGATGAAAAACCGCATAGAACAGATGATTTCTAAAGAATCCCTCGGACATATTTGGATTGGCACTTTTCATGGCTTATGCAATCGCTTACTCAGACAAGAAATTGAAAAAATTGATTTAAATGGCAATGGTTCTCAAAAGTGGAGCCGAAACTTTGTGATTCTCGATTCAGGCGAAAGCTTAAGTGTGGTCAAAGAATCAGTTGCCGCTTTAAATCTGGATGACAAAATCTATATTCCTAAAGCTATTCAAGCGCAAATCAGTAATTTCAAGAATCAATCACTTACTTCCGTTGAATATAGCAGACAGGCTAAAGATAATCGTGAATTACGTATCTCCGAGATTTATGACAAGTATCAGGAAAAACTTTGTTTAAGTAATGCGGTTGACTTTGATGATTTATTGCTTTTGACACTCAAATTGCTTCAAGGAAATCCTGAGGTTAGAGCTTATTATCACAAACGCTTTGCGCATATATTGGTAGACGAGTTTCAAGATACTAATCAAACTCAATATGATTTGCTCAAAATGCTCTTAATTAATCCTCTCACTCAGGGACAAGAACAAATACGTGACTGGAATGGCCGTAGTTTTTGTGCGGTTGGCGATATTGATCAGTCAATTTATTCATGGAGAGGCGCTAATTACAAATTGGCTTTGAATTTTCAAAAAGATTTTCCCGAAGCAGCTGTTATTAAGCTTGAATACAATTATCGTTCCAATGATCCGATCTTGGAATTGGCGAATTCGGTAATCAAAAATAATTCTCAAAGAATAGACAAAGTTTTGATTGGAACCAAAGGCAAAGGCGATAAAGTAACATGCTTCGAGGCGGCTGATGAAATGGAAGAAGGTTATTATATTGCTTCGGAAGTCTCTCGCATTCGTAGTATAACCAATAATCTTAATCACATTGCGGTCTTGTATCGTACAAATGCGCAAAGTAGAGCCATTGAAGAATCGCTGATAAAGCATCAAATTCCTTATCAAATCGTTGGAGGGATGCGCTTTTATGACAGGCTTGAAATCAAAGATTTAGTGGCTTATTTGCGTTTAATTTACAATCCCAAAGATGCACAAGCACTTAAACGGGTCATAAATACTCCTAGACGCGGAATCGGCCCAACCACTGTTGCGCAAATTGAAGAAAAAGCAAATTTAATTGGCATGAGTTTATATGCCGCTTTGGCAGACTTAGTTGATTCAGGAACACTTGGCCCCAAAGTTACTCAAGCTGCTCACGGATTCGTCAATTTAATTGATTCTCTAATAAAACAAGCTGAAAACATTGGAGTTCAGGAGGCTGAGAGCAAAGCTTCATTTAGCGTTCCAGAACTTTTAAAAGCCGTGATTGATCGCACTGGCTATTTGGCAGCCCTCAAAGAGTCTGATAAAGAAGAAGCTGAAAACAGAATTGAAAATATCTACGAATTGATGAATGTTGCGCAACAATTCAATGAAGAAAGTGATGATAAAACTTTAGGTGGTTTTCTTTCACAATTGGCATTAGTAAGCGAATTAGCCGAAATGAAAGAAAGTGGCGGCGAGGCAGTAACTCTTCTTACAATTCATTCATCTAAAGGTCTGGAATTTCCTTATGTGTTTATTGCTGGCCTTGAGGAAGGTATTTTTCCTCACACGCGCGCACTTAATGCTCTAAGCAATTCATCCGATGAACTTGAAGAAGAAAGAAGATTGCTTTATGTTGCAATAACCCGTGCAGAGAAAAAATTACATTTGACTTTTGCGCGCAGACGAAGACTTTGGGGCAATCGCGAATATGCCGAACCAAGTCGCTTTTTGTCAGAAATGGCTCAAGAACAATTAGTTGGGTATTGGGGTAGCAGCGTTGCTAGCTCTGGCAAATCTACGGCTTCAGCTTCCGCCATAAAAAGCGGTTTTGGCTCAGGTACAGGATCATTTAGAATTAGTTCTAATGATCGTTCAACTCAAAGCTCTTTTGGATCAAGACCCACTACCAGTAAACCTAATCAACCTCAACAACCAGAAGCACCTAAACCCGATAAATTCAAACTTGGAGATAATGTCAAACATAAGAATTTTGGAGCCGGCAAAGTGATTGGTACTTTTGGTTCAAAGGCTCAAAAGTTTTATTCAATTGAATTTGAAGGCGGACAAGGCAAAAAGCTACTTAGCGGCGATAGCTTAACTGAAACTTGAATTTAATTCTTCAACTAAAATCCAAGTTTTTCCTCAAAACCAAATAACAAATTAAAATTCTGCAGAGCCTGTCCAGATGCTCCTTTCATCAAGTTGTCTATTGCTGAGACTAAAACAATTAGACCACTTCTCTGATCAAAATATGGATAAATATGGCATCTATTGGTTCCATAAACATCTTTTGTTTTGGGTGGCTCTGAGACTACGTGAATAAATTGCTCATTTGAGTATTCTTCTAGCAAACAACTTTGAATGACTTTCCCAAATGTAGAATTAATGGATTCACTTTTGCTTGGTTTCAAATAAACAGTTGCGAGAATACCTCTTTTCATGGGCACTAAATGAGGAGTAAATTTAATCGTTAGATTTTGTCCAGCAAATAAAGAAAGTGATTGTTCTATTTCGGGAGTATGACGATGTTTATCTATTTTGTAGGCGGAAAATGATTCAGTGATTTCCGAGAATAGCAAACTTTCTTCAGCTTTTTTCCCAGCACCAGAAACGCCAGATTTAGCATCAACAATACAAAGTGAATTATCAATCAGATTAGCTTTCAAAAGAGGAATTATTGGTAATGCGCTTGCAGTAGGATAACAGCCAGGATTTGCAACAATCTGTGCTTTTTTTATTTTGTCTCGATTATGCTCAGTAAGGCCATAAGCCGAAATATTCAAGTATTCATCACCAATAATTTTGAGCGGTGAATAATAATCTTCAAAAATATTTTTATCTTTCAATCTAAAATCAGCGGCTAAATCAATTAATTTGAGTTTGCCATCTAATAACAATTTCCCTAAACTTGATGAATTCAGCAAATCGCTTGCCATGCCATTTGGCGTTGCCGTGAAAAGACAATCAATGTCCCCTGCAATTTTATTGTTCTGTAAATCCTCTTCCAGACTGCTCATCAATGGCAAATCAAAACCCAAGAAATAAGGATCTAAGCTTTCGAGTTTTTTGCCAATGTGCTTAGATGAATAAAGAGCTTTTATTTCCGCTTCAGGATGGTTTAGTAATAGCCTAGCCAACAAATTTCCTGTATAACCAGTTGCACCAGCAATTCCAATTCGGATCTTTTCCTGAGACATCTTCTGAGACATTAAAATCTTCCCCCCATAAATTCATTTGCCTTAATTCTACAAAAGCAAACTGCGATTTTCTTGATTAAAGGATTAACTTGATTGTTGCACAAAGGCCTTAATTAGAATAAAGTGAAAATTCTAATCAAATCCTTTTGAATATTTCTATAAAATTTCGCTAAATATCAATTTGATGGGACTTCATTTCGATTCTATGTTCAGAACTGAATTCTTCGCTGATTTGATCAACTTCTTGAATAACCTTATCGATATTAAAATCATAAATTGGCGGAATAGATAATTTACTTTCAGTTTCTCCAAGAACCAATTGTGCAGAATCACTATCATCTACAATCTTATTTGTATTTTGCTTTTCGGCTTTATCCATCTCGGCAAGCTTCATAAAACTATTTCCATATAAAACCTGAAATAGTGGATTAACCCTTTTAATGCCAGCAAAACGAGGACTCCAATAAGAATCTTTTTTGAAAGCTCTCACCTCGACCCCTTTCGATGAACTTGCATGGCACATCAAATCATTACCTTGTCCATCTTTTCCCCAATACATTGCAACATGGCTAATACCATTTCCTGTTTTGAAGAAAAGTAAATCTCCTTTTTGAGCCTTATCTAGAGAAACATTTTGTTTAATTGAACTAAACATATCTTGGCTACTTCTAGGCAGAGCCACATTGTCACCCATTATAGACTTGCAGAGAGTAAGCACAAAGCCCGAACAATCAAATCCTCTTTTGCCTGTATCACCATATGAATATCGGGCACCAAGTAAATTTTGGGCAGTTTTTTCCAATATCGACTTACATTGCTGTGGATTGGTGCATTTAAGAGGTCCAGCCTGCACAGATGTAGTTGAGTTTATATTAAGCAGAAAAGCAAAGACAAGAACTAGAGCATTAACAAAAAAACTTTTATTAAAACTTCTATTAAAAAATTTGATTTGCTCTTTTGATGATTCATTTTCTAGAAATAAGCCTAGAAAGAAAAGTCCCTTACTTGAAGTCTTTTCTCGCTTGGCAATGTTCTTAATGAGCATAGTTGCGCGAAATAAGTTAACGTTACTTTTAGAGTCAGGCTTTAGAGTATAAAAGTCAAAGCCTAATTGCATTAAACCTTTAATCTATAGCCTTAGACGAAGCTCTCTAACAGAAATTCAGAGAAATCATTCATTGCATTGAGTAAAGACTCTCTCTGGATGAGCTTATATTTGTTTAGATAGTATCAAAATCAAGTTAATATTTGCTTATGGAATGTTTTTATTTCTGGGAATAATTTAGATAAATATTGAATTAATGATTTTTGATAAAGGTTTTGAATAAGAAATCTATAAATGAAATCAAAGTAAAAATAATTCTCCTTTACATTAAAGACCATTCGGCTTCCCAATAAATGACTCTTTTTGATAAGAAATTTTTTAATAGCTTAAAAACTGGCATAGCTGTTTTCGAGATAGAAGAGCTAATAGAAATTAATGATGCTGCCAAAATTCTTTTAAAGATTGAGAATAAATCTAATTTGGGGCCTTATTCAAATAGCCTTTTGGAATTATTGAAATTTGATGAAGACAATTATTCAAAGCAATTAACGGGCGTTTTGGGCAAACCACTGACAGCCATTCTTCATATCAATGAAAAATTCAAAATTATTGAAATTAGTGAATCATTTGAAACCAAATTAGGTGAAGCTAGCCATGAACTTAGAAGACCGCTGACAAACGTCAAAACCCTAGTTGATACGCTTCATCTATGGGGAGCAGGCGAAGATCCTGATGCTCGCAAAAAATTTCTTGGACAATTGCATACTGAAGTAAATCGCCTAACTAAATTAGTTGAAGAATTACTTGATCTAAGTCGCATTCAGGCTGGTTCAATTCCACTTACTTTTCAACAGGTTGCGCTTAGACCTTTAGTTCAAGAAAGTTTTAATTTACTGAAAGAACAAGCAGCAAAAAATCAAATTCAATTGGTGAATGAAATACCAGACAATTTCATACTTGTCGCGGACTTAGATAAATTTAGTCATGTTGTAGAAAATCTAATTGAAAATGCTATTCGCTATAACCGCTCTGCCGGAAAAGTCACACTGAGGCGATCAAAAGAAGATAAAAACTCATTTGAAATTGAAGATACTGGATTAGGAATTGCGGCCGATAATATTCCGTATATTTTTGAGAGATTTAAGCGCTTCAATAAGGAAATTCCTGGAACTGGACTTGGGCTTGCAATTGTCAAAGCGATTATTGATTTGCATGGCGGCAAGATTTCAGTAAGCTCAGAAGTCGGTAAGGGAACAAGATTTTCGATATTTATCCCAAGCCGAAAAATTGTTTTGCCTGTTACCAGCTAGAAATGATTTTACAAATACTTCTCCAGAACTGCCTCTTTCAGTGAGGGAATTAAACTTATTCCTTTTTCTAATTGATTTATTTTTTCTTCCAGCTTTTCAATTTTTGAAACTATTTCTCTTTGCTCTTCAATTGGTGGAATAAATATTTCAAATTCCTTAATTTTGTCTTGTGATAGATTGTCTCTAGCTACTCCTGTTCTTGCCTTCAATAAATCTTCATATTGAAATTTAAGATGATAAAACATAAATTCAGGCAAATACCTTTCATTTGGAAGAATTCCACAAATAGCTTGATTGGTGGATGCTTCAAATCTTAAGATTCCAACTTGTCCCGCAGTTGCACCATACATTGCTAATAAAACAGAATTAATGGGAAATAATTTAGCACTGGATTCTTTTAATCCTAATTCAGAGATAAAACTTTCTGATTTGTAAATATTACCTTGTCTAACTTCGCTGCTAGTTAACCAAGGAATGGTTGGGTTTTCATAATATTGAAAATTGCTTCTTAGTGGAGTACCACCTGAACTGGTTTCTGCCAACTCTCCAATTTTTATTTTCGAAAATTTATTGAATATTTCTTTTTTAAATAATTCTTCAATCCCCTCTCTCAACCCTTCCGCTTCTTTTTTTGCCTTCTCTTCTTTCTTCTCTAAAACCTCAATCTCAGCGACAATTTTTTCTTGAATGTTTATTGGTGGAAGCGGGATTTGCAAGCTATTAAATGCTTCAATGTCTATATTTTTCTGAGCTACTCCTCTTCCGCACAAATAAACTCTTTCCTGATTAAGAAACAAGTAATAATTTAAATATTCAATTTTCAGCATATTTTTTTGCTTAGTATTTAAAGTCATACCTGAATCGTTTAAGAAAAATTCACCTTTAATGAATCTTATACATTCTGGAGACATACCAAATCTTGAAATAACAAAACAATCCTCTCTATTAAAAGAATTTGCTCTAAATGTTTCTCCGCCACCACCATAAACAGGATAAATTGTGCCTTCTTCAGATTTTTTTACTATTCTTGTTCCATAATCAATTTCGCTAATTTCCCCTAGCTTCACCAAATCCCATTTACTGTAAATTTTTACTTTTTTTTAACATTCAAAGAGAGCGTTTTTTCAAACTCCACACGGTCAAAAGTGAGCATATCAACTAAATCATGGCGAGAAATATTATTTTCTAAGCTCTCATGGATTGGAAAGTCAAAATCATTAGTAAAAGCTTTATAAATATAAGTACTTGCTTTTTCGGGGTTTTCAAAAACTTCAGGGTCAAAAAGTTTAGTACAATCTTCTATATGTTTTCCTCTTTGAATCGGGTGAATTCCTTCACTACCACGACGATTAGAAAATTCATAACCCAAAAATCTTTTTTCAGCATCTTTTTCACCAGTTTTAATTAATACTACTTTTTGCGGATAAGTTAAAACAAAATAAAATAATTTCTCTTTTTCCTTTTCAAGCACAATCTCAAAGAATTCTTTATCATTTTTGGCTTTTATTTTTTTGCGATATTCAATATAAATTTCATGTTTTTCTATTTGTTCATTAGGTTTACTTTTTAACAAACTTACATAATCATCAAAATTGATACTTTTCCAAACATGGTTTATGTATTTTGCAATGGGTCTCTCTATGCCGTTTATAGTTACATCTTGCAAATTAATAAAAACTTGTTCAATCGATTTTTTAAGATTAATTGGAGCGTAGTTATTTCTTCTTCTCAAAAACACAACAACCGTATTAGTTCCCGTTGCCATAAAGGTATTGGAGCCAAGTTCAGTAATTCCTACAATATCGAAATACTGCAAAATAATTTCTCTGGCTTTGGTATAAATTCCAGTATTACTCAAAATGCTGCTTGGCAGAATAATCCCCGCAATTCCACCATCTTTTAGAAGTTGTTTTGTGCGTTCAATAAATAAACATTCTATTTCAGAGCTATTATCAGTCAGCGATTTATACAATTCAAAATCTTTTTCTTGATAATACTTAGTACTGGCATTTTTAAAGGAAGAAACCGAATAAGGCGGATTAGAAACCACTATATCAAATTGTTTATTCTCAAGCGGAAAGTTTTCATCTTTATTTAATAGTTTTCCTTTATAGTCTGGGTGAGCAAAGCGAGCTAAACCATCAGAATGAATAACATTAGCTAATCCGTCTCCATGCAAATAACAACCAACTTTGCCAACTTTTACCAAGCGATAATCTTTTTCAACACCATAAATATATTGAATAGCCCAAGCAAAATGATCGTCTTTCCAATTTCTAAGTTTTTTAGCAATACTTGGATTGTAGTTTTTGTCGTTTTTTGTATTTAATAATCGCTGAAACTCATGCATAATCTCAGTAATAAAATGTCCGCTACCTGCCGCATAATCCATTACATATGGTAATAATTCTCCATTATCAAGTTTTGCATTAGCCAATTTATTTTCTACAATTTGATCGATTGGCAAACTTTTAATAATAAATTGAGCAACTGGGACTGGCGTAAAAAACTGCCCAGATTCTTGTTTGAGTCCAGTAGTTAATAATAATTCAAAAAAATCACTCAAATATTGTTGTTTTTTTGTATAACGAAGTTTATAGCCTTGTAATAATTCAACTATTTCTTTCACCACAACGGCATTTTCATTAAAAGACTGTTCATCATAAACATCTTTGATTGCAAATTCATTATTTTTTTCAAGTCTGATTTTATTGAATCGTCCAAGAATGTCATTTCTTAACTTTTCTTCAAGATGATGAAATTGATTATTAAATTCTGTTTCAGAAAAATCAGTTACAACTTTTTCTAAGAATTCATGCATTCCCTCTTTATACAGATCTGTTAACCTGAGCTGAAAGGAAATATGAGTATCTGATTCTAGCCATTGAAAGGCGAGTTCATTGTTTGTACCTTCATTGATTTTTTCATCATAAATTTTGCATAAAAACAATGTGAAAATTTTATTAAAAGCATTTCCCTTGTCAGAAACGACATTGTGACGAAGAATTTCAAGAAATTGATTGAAAATAAAACTACTGTCTTCTTGTTTTATTTCTACGAGGTCATTAATAGTTAGAGCTTTACTTTCAAAATCATATGGCTTAACCCAGCTATCAAAAACCCCATTATCTTTAGTTAACTTGCTCCATCTTTCATAAAAATCTTTTACATTACTGGTTTGGCGATATTCTGGCTCAATTTTGATAATTTCATTTTCATAAATAATTTGATTGTTTTTCAGCTCTGAAGCATAAAGCATCAAAATATCAGCATTTCGATCCTGTTGAAAATAAGTGAATAATTGTCCGCCATCTTTTTTTATTCGGGCTAATTCTTTCTCAAATTCTTTGCCATAAGTTTTGCATTCAATCATCAAATAGGCAGAACCATCATCACGAGTAATTAAAACATCTAATCGTCCAGAAGTACCATGTCCAGTTGCCCAAGTTTTCTCAAGAATAATGTTTTCTGGCTTATAACCTTTTTCTAAAAGCCTATTCACGCATTCCAAAACAACAAAATTTTCAGGCTGAGAGAAATTCTGAGTTGATTTACTTTCAGTTCTTATTAAATCGCCATAATTGATCTTTCCACTTTTAAAATCAATCTCAATACAGTAATTGTTGCAATTAGCATATTTTTTCTGGTAAATCCCATTTGTACCTTCTTTTGAGTTAAACCCCAAAATCTGAAAAAATTCTTTTTGCATAGTCGAGAAGAGATTCTGATAACGATATTAAAGCCTATATTTAAAGCTTGAATTTGAATTCTATTGTAATAAAATATATTTATTTATTGGTATTAAACAACAAACTGAATTGGTTCACATCTTTAACCTTGACGTTGCTTGTATTGAGATGTTGTGTTAACTTCCTGAGATTAAGATGTTTTTATTTGTGAGCGGGAGGAAGAGGTTTTCCCATTGTTGTGGAAGTGTTTTTTTGTGGATCTGTGCTTCTTAATTGACCCATTTTGGTGGAGGATTCCAGCGGAGGAATAATTTCGTTTTCTTTTGTGGATTCAATAGGGGAGGCTGTATCACCCATTTCTACGAAAGAAGACTTATCTTTTGAGCTGTCTGTGATTTTAGAATTTGTTTGTTGAGCTTTGTTTTCTGTATTGGATTTTAGATTGACTGCTTCACCCATTGTTCCACGTGAAAAGCCTTTACTGCAACCAGAAAATAAAATTGAAAAGCCTAAAATAAATTGCCAAATTTTGAATGAGAATCCTGTTTTCTTTTTTACTTCACTCTTTTCATTACGAACGCAAAGACCATCTGTATTATTTTTAACCAGCAGTTGAAACTCTTTTTCTGAAATACCAGTTATGTTATGTACATTTTTATTGCAAATTAGGCAAAACTTTTTTTTCTCGTTTCCCTCCATTAAATCCCAATCTTCAGAGCAAGGATTGGCAATTTTTATTTCTTCAAGACGTAGTTGTTCTTTCATTGGAAGAGCTGTTGCTTTGTGTTTATGTAAGTCTACTGTCTTTTTGTAAAAACTTCATTATCAGTTTGCAAGACATTGTTAAATCCTGGGACAATATTTTTGTTTTGAGAGAGTAAATCCATTTCCCGTTTGGTTGTAATATGCAAAACATGCATCTTAGCGCCAACTTCTCTGCCAATATCAGATTTTTCTCTTCCAGAAGGCGTTAGGCAAATTCCATTTTTTATTCTTAGTTTGTGTCTTGATTTTTGTTTAATTCTAATGACTCAATCACGATTAGCTTTTCCTTTTTAGCTCTTCAAGTTCTGACTCAAGTTTTTTGATATAGGTCAAAAGAAGATCGGGAATATCTTGATGATCTAATTTAGCAATTGAAGCTTTGCTGGTAGCTCTAGCTGGGATACCCACAACAGTCGTATTTGCTTCTACATCATGAATTACTACTGAGCCTGAACCAATACGGCTATTTTCACCAATCACAATATTTCCCAATACCTGGGCATGAGCACCAACCACAGCACCTTTTTTTATTGTTGGATGCCTTTTTTCTTTCTTGGTTGATGTGCCTCCCAGCGTTACACCCTGATAAATAATTACTTCTTCCTCAATCTCAGCAGTTTCACCGATTACAACTCCGCAACCATGATCAATAAAAACTTTTTGAGCTATTTGTGCACCAGGATGAATTTCAATTCCAGTCAGAAACCTTGCAAAGCTAGATATTAAACGGGCAAAGAGAAAAATCTTCTTCTTATAAAACCAATGACTAATTTTGTGAAAGCTGATTGCATGGAGCCCTGGATAACAAATCAATATTTCCAATTCAGAATTTGCAGCAGGATCATTTGCCCTAATAAATTCAAGATTGGCTTTTAGTGAGCTAAACAATTTCTTGCACCATTAATTTTGGGAAGAGTTAATTCTTTACCAATTGAAGTAAATAATTCATATTGTCTCTTGATTGATTCAAATCAGGAATATTTTCTAGAGTAGATTTGTCAATTTGTTTAATTACCTGATGAATAATTTCAATATATCCTTCTAACCAGCCTGTTGCATGATAAGCACTTTGTCCTGAGCCAATAATTGAATTTTGTCGAATCAAAGTACATTTTGAATTTCCTCTTCCAATAATAATTTGATCAGGATTTTCAAATTTCCATTCAGCCGATTGCTTTTCACCGACTATATTCAACTCTAATTGATTGCTAGCCCCATGAGCTGTTTTAGAGACGGAACCCAAAGCCGTTACGCCTGACTCAAATTCCAATAAAACCTGGCAATGAGTATCTCTATGAGGAGTTTCAGCATTGAGATAGGACTTAATAAAATGAGATTTCTCTATTCTGATTTTGCTATTGATTAAAAATGTCATTAAATCGAACCAATGAGTCACCAAATCCAATACCACATCATGGCCACCACTCAAAGCAAAATCATTTTTCCAAGCTTTTGCATTTTGGTTTCCTAAAAGGGCTCTTTCTATAGCCCTTTGCGCAGAACTTGCCTACCAATATCTAGATTCAATAGAAACAATTTTGCCGAAATCACCTGCATTAATAATTTCTTTAAGAGTTTGAATTCCCCAAGTTTGCCGATAGATATGAAGAACTGCCACCTTTGCCTTAACAGATGATAGCTGTTCAAGCTCATTCAATGAACAACAAATCGGTTTTTCTACAACGATATTTGTGAATCCTGCTTTATCAGCTTCAATGACCTTTTTTGCATGAAGACCATGTGGATTGGCAATAAACAAGATGGAATTCTTGCAAGGATTAAAGTCCGACAAGACTTGATCTCTTTGCACCTTACGGATAGGCTCGATTGTAATATCTGAATCAATATTCGGGATAATAGCCAAGCTGTTCAATATAGCTTTAGCTGAATTACCCGAGCCTAACAAATAAGGAATCATTATTCATCATCGACATTAACTGCTTCTGAAGCTACTTCTAAATTATCTGGAAACAAATTGTCATTTGCGCTGAGATCTTCTTTCAAAACAGTGATCGAAACCACTCTGTCATCATCTGCAACATGCTGAAGCCTTACTCCCGTTGCCATTCTACTTTGAGCGGGAATTTCATTAGCTTTCTGTCTCAGGATAACTCCATTGGCAGTTGCAATCATGACATCATCAGTATCTTTAACAATTGCAATTCCAGTTAATCTACTAGAAGCCCTTTTGAATTTAGTTCCAATCAAACCCGTTCCGCCTCGTTTTTGATCTCTGAACTCACTGACTGAAACACGCTTACCATATCCATCATCAGTAACAAGTAACATAAAAGTATTATCTTCTTCAGCTGGATTGAAAGTTCCACAGCTTACAATTCGGTCACCTTTACGTAAATTAATTGCCTTCACTCCAGCGGCAGTTCTGCCAAGTGCTCTGAGCTCAGTTTCTGCATATCTAATGACCATACCTTCATAGGTTGCAATCACAATATGATAATTTGGAATTGACAGCTTCACCCAGCCTAGCTCATCCGTTTCATCTAGCCCAATGGCTATAATCCCAGAACGACGTATATGGCCAAAAGAAGCCGCTATTGTTTTCTTAATAGTGCCTTGTCGGGTGAGCATAATCAAAGATTCACCCTCATCCGTTGGCTGAGAAACTGGAATGACAGAAGTAACAGTCTCATTTGGCAAAAGCGGAATAACATTAATCAGGGCCTTGCCCTTGTTTTGGCGGCTTCCTTCAGGAACTTGATAAACCTTTTCCGAATAAACCACACCACGATTTGTGAAGAACAAAATCTGATCGTGCATCGTCGCAGTTATACAATGCTGCAAATCATCTTCATCACGAGTAGCAATTCCTTCTTTACCTCTTCCAGCACGATTTTGACTGATAAAAGTGTCTGTCTGAATTCGTTTAATGTAATCATTTTTGGTAATAAAGACCATCATCGAATCATTAGGTATTAAATCTTCATTTGTGAGATCGCCCTCTTCAGGTCGAATTTCTGTACATCTGTCGCTTTTGACTTTAGCTTTCAATTCAAGTAAATCTTTTCTGATATTGGCTAAAATAAAGTCACGGCTAGAGAGTAATGTCTCTAAGTCAGCTATTCTTGCGAGCAAATCAAGATTTTCTTTTTGCAATTTACCTTGTTCCAAACCAGTTAAGCGCCTTAATTGCATTTCCAAGATCGCTTCAGCTTGTTTTTCAGTCAGCTCACATTTTTCTATCAAAGCTTTTTTTGCATCATCTGTTGAATTAGAAGCCCTGATTAAAGCAACAACTTCATCAAGCATGCTAAGAGCTTTGAGCAAACCAATGACAATATGACTTCTCTCTTGCGCTTTTCTGAGGTCAAACTTGGCTTTGCGGGTAACAACTTCTACTCTGTGCTCAATAAAATAACTGAGCATTGCTTTAAGATTGAGTTGCTTTGGACGACCATTTACCAGCGCAAGCGTATTCACCGAGAAAGTCTGCTGAAGTTGAGTTAGCTTGTATAGATTATTTAAAACAATATCAGGATTGGCATCGCGTCTAAGCTTAATTACAACTCTGGTTCCTTGTCTACCCGATTCATCGTTGAGATCAGCAATACCTGTAATTCTTTCAGTTTTAACCATTTCAGCTATTTTCTGAATCAGGGCTTCTGGTCCAACTAAATAAGGCAATTCCGTTACAACAATTGCATTAGTTTTACTGTTTTTGACCCCAACTTCTTCGATTTGAGCAACTGCCCTGGTTACAATACTTCCTCTTCCAGTTTCAAAAGCATCTTTGATTCCTCGGCTTCCCATAATAATTCCACCTGATGGAAAATCTGGACCTTTGACAAATCTCATTAAGTCTTGAATAGATGCTTCAGGATCGTCTATAAGGTGAACAAGTCCATCAATGACTTCTGAACAGTTGTGAGGCGGAATATTGGTTGCCATACCAACAGCAATACCACTAGAACCATTCAATAAAAGAATTGGCAATTTAGTTGGTAATACTTTAGGCTCTTTTAAACTACCATCAAAATTATCTTGAAAATCAACAGTCTCAGAGTCAATATCAGCCAGAATTTCCGTTGATATTTTTGACAACCTAGCTTCGGTATATCTCATGGCAGCAGGATTATCATCCAAGCTTCCAAAGTTTCCATGGCCGTCAATTAGAGGAAATCGTGAAGAAAACGGCTGAGCCAACCTCACCAAGGCGTCGTAGACAGCAGTGTCACCGTGAGGGTGATATTTACCCAAAACTTCCCCAACAATACGAGCACATTTCTTGTGTGGTTTATCTGGTGAAAGCCCTATTTCATTCATGGCATACAATATGCGTCTATGAACAGGCTTGAGCCCATCTCTGACATCTGGCAGAGCACGGCTCACAATAATGCTCATGGCATAATCGATGAAACTCGATTTCATTTCATCGCGAACATCTGTTAACAAAACTTTAGAAACTATTGAACCTTCGTCTGATGTCATTTAGCTTGAATATGTAAATTAGTGATCTGTAAATTAGTGATCTGTAAACTAAGTCTCGTGATTAAGCCTTAGAAAAATAACCTGGGAGAAAGAGTATATACGCCAACGGTAATTTACCTTAAATTAAACCATAATTCGCTCCAAAAAGCCCATAAATAAAGGACTATTTGAGATTAGATTTTGACTTTATTGGAGATCCCTCAGAAACCTCAAATTACCCCTTTACTCGAGACAATCAACTTTTAATCAAAATCCTTCAATCTATAATCAAAGCCACAGGCGAAAAGCCTAGGACTCAAACCCAGAACTAAGCACAATTAAAGTTTTGATTCAAGCGGAAAATCGAAAGGACACAAAAAATGAATCCAATAGTTATTTTAGGTTTAGTAGTAATTGGTTTTATGATTTTTCCTTTTCTAAAAGGCACAAGTCATACAACCGCTAGTGATGAAAAAGGTTTTGACTTTAGTAGATTATTCTCCTCAAAAAGTTCAAACAAGAAAACCAAAAGATCCTCAAAAGCCAGAAGGTATAGTTGCTAATTTTTAATGGGAATTAAGTCTTCAAGTCAAATAAATTTGACCCTTTGGTGATTTATCAAATGTAATTAGCCCATAAAAACAAGTCAGGATAATTTCAAAATCAACAAATTATGTTCGTTTAGAATTGAGATTTAGTACTAAATCAAGTGATAATTTATTTGTGATAATTTCACACAAGTAATTTCTTTTTTATTACGCAATTACCGTTCACCTAAATAAATTAATCCTCGCTCTTATGAAAAATCAAATTAGGCTTTTCAGCATACTTTTAGTTTCTTTTTTAGTTATTGCTTTTATTATCCCAAGCTCTAAGGCTGCTGGCGAAATTGGAGTGATTGACAATGCCAAAGTTTTAGATCAATATACAGCTTCCCAAGAAGCACAAAAAACTATTGTTCAAGGTAGAGAAAAACTTCAACAAGTTTTTGCAGACCTAAATAAACAATTAGAAGACACTATTAAAAATAAGGATTTAACTGAAACCCAAAAGCTTACTAAGCGTAAAGAAGCCCAAGATAAACTTGAAACCGAAAAGAAAAAGTTAGATACTTCCATTCAAGCTTTGAGAAATAATTTAGAAACCAAAATCGAAACAGCTATCAATGACGAAGCCAAAGCGCAGGGTCTTTCTATGGTTGTTTCTAAGAGCGTAACTTACTATGGCGGCAAAGATGTTACAGACCAAGTCCTCAAAAGACTTAATGGTAAATAATTTGAATTGTAGAAATTTGAATTTATTTCAGGGAAAAAAGCGCTAAGGTCACTAATAAAGCAATAAAAGCTCCTACTGGATAAATATAGTCAGCATGGTACTTTGCTCTATTTGGCAGAGATTTTTTGTCTTTGCCAATAGTATCCAAGCTCCATTCATCAGGATCTTTATTACTCTGTACACTATCAAAATTGTTATTTTCTGGATTAATTGTATTCATATCAAAAGCTGTAATTTCTGATTTTATTTATTTTGAAATATTTGGTATTGAATTCGTGGCGGTAAATTCTAGATTTGAGTGAAGGTTGAAATTTATCTTCTTCTACTTAGCCATATTAAATACTTCCCAAGTTGGCTTCCGTGCTAGCCCCAAGCCAAAACTTAAAGCAGATTATTTAAATTCGAAATGGATATCCCTAAGCCACCTGACAATAAGCCACTAAACGAAACTTTATTAAGGACTAATACTTCAGAATTAAAGATCCCTGATTTTTTGTTTGATTTAAGCCAATTAGCTGAGAAGCAAGGACAAAGACTTTATCTAGTCGGTGGTGCTGTACGTGATTTGCTTATGAATTGTGAGTTAACTGATTATGATTTACTTTGCGATAAAAATGCCATTGAATTTGCAGAGTATTTAGAAACAAACGAGAAAGCAAAAATTGACTCTATTCATAAACCTTTTGGCACAGCAAAAATCAAATTAAATGGCTTCAATATGAATGGTGATTTTGTCAATTCTAAGCTGGTTCTGAATCATGATCCCAAAACAAGACTTAGTCAGAGCGTAGGCGGAGCATGCATAGACCTAGCAACTGCTAGAGCTGAAACATATAAATTTCCTGGTGCATTACCAAAGGTTACATTTCCAGTTCCAGTGGAAGAAGAATTAATTCGGCGTGATTTTACAATTAATGCCATTGCCCTTCTAATTCATCCAAAAAGGCAATTGGAATTTATCGATCCGCAAAACGGTATAAAAGATCTCTCTGGTGGGATGATTCGAGTCATGCACGAGAAAAGTTATTACGAAGATCCAACACGAATTTTTAGAGCTCTACGTTTCGCCTTTAGATTTGGATTTGCAATTTCCGAAAACGACAAAAAATTAATTAGAGAAGTTATAGAGAATAAAGATTTTCACGGAATGACTCAGCGAATAAGAGGGAAACGTTTTGGTATCGAATTAAGAAGATTGCTCGAACTGCCCAATTGGCTGGAAGCAATAAAAGCCTTGATTGAAATGGAAGTTTATAAATTAATCCGACCTGATTTAAAACTAAATATCGAAAATCCAATAGAAACCATGCTGGGTTGGAAAGAAAAACTAAATTGGGTTTTATCTTTGAGTGGTGAAGCTTCAGAAATTACAAAGGAAATGTATTTGAATTAAACATAAGTATTAAGCAAAAACCCAGTATGAACAGAACTCAAATTTAGCTCAGGCCCATTATGAGTACATTGATTTCAAATGAGATATCTGCTAAGAAATTAAGAGTAATTGAATTTGCTCTTCCAATCAATAAAAAGCTTCTTACAACTAAGTAGAAATGACAGTAGTTGTGATTCAAATATTTTGACCATGATCCGAAAAAGGGGACAAATTGAACGCAGAACAAGTCAATAGTAAAAAGGAGTTCAATTAATGTCCAAATACGAAAAAGAATTCAAAGA
>Ga0208362_1000064_pt1 | contig 31386 bp, 30 predicted proteins | sample LakMenEpi13Oct10_FD_150693 | JGI IMG/M metagenome (GOLD analysis project Ga0208362, IMG submission 150693) | Freshwater microbial communities from Lake Mendota, WI - 13OCT2010 deep hole epilimnion (SPAdes) | ecosystem: Environmental > Aquatic > Freshwater > Lake > Epilimnion/Euphotic zone ... | reverse complement strand
GATCGAGCAGAGGTTGCCTTAGTAATTTTTGACGCTTCTCAGATATTAACTGAACAAGATATACGAATAGTTTCTATGGCAGATGAAGCAGGAAAAGCCCTGGTCATTGTGATGAACAAGTGGGACTTAGTTGATGAGGAGCGGCAATTGGTTTTAGATCGAGAGATCGAACGGCAACTAGAACGGTATCCATGGGCCCAGCGGGTTAATCTGTCAGCCAAAACTGGTTGGCACCGGGATCGGTTAGCACCCGCCCTTCGAACAGCCCTTACAAATTGGGAAAAACGAATTCCTACCGCAAAATTAAATGCATTCTTGGGCGAATTAGTAGCGGCCAATCCACCACCAGTTAGAGGGGGCAAGCAGCCTAAGATTAAGTTTGCAACACAGGCAGGAACATGTCCACCAAAGTTTGTGGTTTTCGCCAATGGGTTCTTGGAGAATGCCTACCGACGATTTATTGAACGTCGTTTACGTGAAGTATTTGGGTTTGATGGCACACCGATTGAAGTTGCAGTGAAATTAAAGGAGCGTGAGGATGCTTAACATACCCAACGCTTTAACTTTACTAAGGGCGCTTGGGGTGCCAGCATTTCTATATACTTTTTTAGTCCTAGAAAGGCCCATTCTTAGTTTTACAATAATTGCTATCGGTGCCTTAACAGATTATCTGGATGGAAAGATTGCTCGAGCCTTAAATCAAACCTCTGAATTTGGTGCCAAGTTTGATCCTGCCGTAGATCGGTTCTATATAGCTGCGGTGATTATTGCCCTTGCAGTTAAAGAGTTCCTGCCATGGTGGTTAGTAATCTCAATTATCGCCAGAGATTTGATTTTGCTGATGGTAGTAATCTTGCAACGACTAAGGGGCGTTCCTTTCTTATCGGTTTCCTATTTAGGCAAAGCTGCCACCTTTAATTTGCTCTATGCATTCCCTTTCTTACTTCTAGAAGATGTGTCGGTTATCGGACCGTTTTGCTATCTAGCGGGTTGGGCCTTTGCCATTTGGGGAGTGAGCCTGTACTTTTACACAGGTATTGAGTATTTGATCAAAGGCATCAAGAGCTCGATAAAAGGTAGATAGGGGAATCATGTCATCGGTACCTGCAGAACTTCGCTACACAAAAGAGCATGAATGGATTCAAGAGTTATCACCAACTAAATTCAGAATTGGAATTACCGATTTTGCACAAGCTGCTCTAGGTGACATTGTTTACATTCAACTTCCTAAGACGGGTGCTGAGATTAAAGCCAACTCTGTGTGTGGTGAGGTTGAGTCAACCAAATCGGTATCCGAGATTTACGCACCAATTACCGGAAAAGTTGTAGCAGTAAATGAAAAACTAGATTCAAATCCAGAAACCATAAACTCCGATCCATATGGAGCTGGATGGATTGCTGAGATCGAGATTGCATCGGCTCCGCTGCAGGATGTTCTACTTTCTGCTGCTGATTATCAAAATCTAACGGCTTGACCCAAGCCAACTAGGGCAATAGTGTGAGCCTCTAGTTAAGGTAAATGAATGGAGGAGTGATGGCTGATAAAGCAACCCCGCCAAAGGATCTAACCTCCACTCTTAACATGCGTCAATTAAGGGCAATCCCACAAGCCCAAGTGTCCGATGAGGTTTTCAAATCATTATCTGATGAACAACGAAATGTTTTGAACAATCTACCAAAAGGTCAAGGAATTCTCTTTGTACTAAAAGGTGCTGGTGTTGGTTCAAGATTTCTGCTCGATGCGGCTGAAACTAAGATTGGTCGGGATATTAATAATGAGATACACCTCGACGACATTACTGTTTCAAGATCCCACGCTTTAATCACCAAAAATGATGGATATCGAATCAAAGATCTTGGAAGCTTAAATGGAACTTATTTGAACGCGATAGCCGTTCGAGATGCTCAAATTCAATCAGGAGATGAAGTACAAATTGGTAAATTTCACCTAACACTTTTCATAGGGGATAAGTAATGAATGTTCCAGCACGGGCATATCTGAGTATTGGTGAAGTATTATCACGATTACGCACTGAATTTTCTGATATTACGATCTCAAAGATACGGTTTTTAGAATCAGAAGGTTTAATTGAACCGCAACGAACACCAAGTGGTTATCGTAAATTTACAACCAATGATTTAGAAAGACTCCGTTTCGTATTACTTGCCCAACGTGATCAGTATTTACCATTAAAGGTAATCAAAGAGAATTTAGATGCGATGGACCGTGGTTTGGTTCCAGCAAAAGTTGTCGGCGGAATTGCTTCTCCTAGATTAGCTTCCAATGAGGGAGTACTTACTGCTGAACAATTCAATACCGAAAATGATCTTCGCTTAACCCGCGCTGAGTTATTATCTGCAAGTAATCTCACAGAAGATCAGTTAGTTGAGATTGAATCATATGGTTTGATCACAATTCGCGGACGTCATTACGACTCAGACGCTCTTGCGGTTGCTAAAGCAGTTGCAGAGATTTCAGCCTTTGGTATCGGCGCTCGCCATCTTCGCGCTTTCAAAACTGCGGCAGATCGTGAAATCGGTTTAGTTGAACAGGTAACAACTCCACTGCTTAGGCAGAAGAGCACGGAAGCTAAAGCAAGAGCTGAAGAGGTTGAACGAGAATTAGCATCATTATCAATACGACTACATGCATCTTTAGTGCGTGCTGGTTTACATCGCAGTAAATAACTTAGTAATAAATGAGTACTTATCATCCAGTTGAAGTTATGGGCGTGCGAGTTGAGATGCCATCAAATCAACCAATTGTTTTGTTAAAAGAATTAGATGGTGTTCGCTATCTGCCTATCTGGCTGGGTGCCGTTGAGGCAACCGCAATAGCTTTTGCTCAACAAGAGGTTAAACCACCACGACCTTTAACCCATGATCTTTTCAAAGATGTAATTGGTGAATTAGGGGCAAAACTAAACACTGTTTACTTAACCGAACTTCGCGATGGAATCTTTTATGCCCAGTTGAATTTTGAAGATGGTCCAAAGGTCTCGGCAAGACCAAGTGATGCAATTGCCTTGGCTCTTCGAATGGGTGCTCCAATTCTTGCCAGCGAGGAGCTGCTTTCAGATGCTGGAATTGAGATTCCAGACCAAGCAGAGGATGAGGTTGAGCGTTTTAAAGAGTTTCTTGACCAGATTAACCCAGAAGATTTCCTCGGGTAAGTCCAACTCTAAACCTTTGGTTGAGTTTGGTCGTGTCGCAGAACAATGTTGGTACAGCCATATTCTACAATTAAGCCTTCCCCATAGAATTGAGTCCCCATGAACACCTCATCGGATATCGGCTACCGCGGAGCAACTGCATGTGTTGCCGCTGGAATTTCTTATCGCCAATTAGATTATTGGGCACGTACTGGATTAGTTGAGCCTGGTGTTAGAGGCGCTGCTGGTTCAGGTTCTCAACGTCTATATAGTTTTAGAGATATCTTGGTTTTAAAAATTGTTAAACGGCTTTTAGATACAGGTGTGTCTCTTCAAAATATTCGTACCGCAGTTGAACATTTGCGTTCAAGAGGTGTTTCAGATTTAGAGTCGATCACATTAATGAGCGATGGTGCATCAATTTATGAGTGCACTAGCCCTGATGAAATCGTAGATCTTCTTCAAGGTGGTCAAGGAGTGTTTGGCATTGCCATCGGTAAAGTTTGGAGTGAGGTTGAAGGCTCCCTTTCATTGCTGCAGGGTGAGAGCCTTGAGGATGGATCCCTCGTGGTAAGTGGTGAATCTAACGATGAGTTAGCTCAACGTAGAAAGCTTAAAGGCGCTTAAACCAACTAAAGTACTTCCCTAGACAACAAGTAATTTGGGGGAGTGATGGAACATAGATCTGATTTCGTAGATCGCCATGTCGGTCCTAATCATTACCAAATTCAAACCATGCTGCTAGAGCTTGGTTACAAAGATTTAGATTCATTCATCAAAGCTGTTGTGCCAGCGAATATCCACATAAAAGGTGAAATTGAGAAATCTGTACCGATCGGAGTTTCTGAGAGTCAGGCACTGAGTGAAATCAAGAAACTGGCCTCAAAAAATATAATTAAAAGAAATTTCATAGGGGCTGGGTATTACGGAACGAAAACTCCGGCAGTTATTTTAAGAAACGTATTAGAAAATCCTGGTTGGTACACCGCATACACTCCTTATCAACCTGAAATCAGTCAAGGAAGATTAGAAGCAATCTTTGCATTTCAAACAGCGGTCACAGATTTAACTGGTCTTGCAATTGCCAATGCCTCCATGCTTGATGAAGCAACTGCTGCTGCTGAAGCGATGACTTTGGCCCGCCGAGTATGGCAAGGAAGTGATGATGCTGCTTTCTTAATAGATTCGGAGTTACATCCTCATGTTAAAGCGGTGATTCAAACACGTGCAAAACCTCTAAAAATTAAGATTGTTGAAAATGATTTCAAAAACTTAAAAATTACGGAAGAGATTTTTGCTGGTTTAATCGCTTATCCAAATTCGTCGGGCGAAGTAAAAGATATTCAACCAATTATTAAGGCAATTCAAGACAAACAAGCCTTGGCAATCGTTGATTGTGATCTTTTGGCACTCACTATTTTCAAGTCACCAGGGGAGTGTGGAGCAGATATTGCTGTTGGATCAGCTCAAAGATTTGGTGTCCCGGTCGGTTTTGGCGGGCCTCACGCAGGTTTCATGTCGGTACGCACAGGATTGGAAAGATCTTTACCTGGCAGATTAGTGGGTCAATCTGTTGATACTCATGGCAATTTGGCCTTTAGATTGGCTCTACAAACCCGTGAACAACATATTCGACGAGATAAAGCCACTTCAAATATTTGCACCGCGCAAGTTTTATTAGCAGTGATCTCTGCTTTCTATGCGATGTGGCATGGACCATCTGGACTTAATGCAATTGCAACTCAGATCCAGAAATTAGCGTTGAATTTCAGATCATCTTTGAAAAATGCTGGATACCAAGTAGGAGAGTATGAGATTTTTGATACTGTTTTAATTCATACCGATAAAGCCGGTGTTTTGTTTGCTGCTGCTGAGAAAGCGGGCATGAATATAAGATTAATAAGCAATAATCAAGTAGCTGTAAGTTTTGATGAACAAACAAGCGAAGAAGATCTACAGGATTTACTTAAGGTGTTTAAGGCAGAGATCATTAATGCCAAAAATATCTCAACTAGATTTACTAGAAACACAGCGTATTTAACCCATCCAATCTTTAATACATATCATTCAGAAACCTCAATGTTGCGCTATATCAGGACCTTATCTGATCGAGATTTAGCATTGGATCGAACAATGATCCCGCTAGGTTCATGCACAATGAAACTTAATGCAACATCGGAAATGATTCCGATTACTTGGCCAGAATTCAATTCTATTCATCCATTTGCGCCGATCGAACAAACCCAGGGTTATGTTGAACTAATTGAGTCATTGAGTAAATGGTTAACTTCCGTCACTGGATACGACGCAGTTTCACTGCAACCTAATGCTGGATCGCAGGGAGAGTTTGCAGGTTTGTTGGCAATTAGAAATTACCTAGATAGTAAAGGTGAACAGAATAGAACCATCTGTTTGATTCCTTCTAGTGCGCATGGAACTAATGCTGCAAGTGCTGTTATGGCAGGCATGAAAGTTATTGTTATAGCTTGTGATGAAAATGGAAATGTTAGTTTAGAGGATTTAAAGAATAAGATATCTGAATACAAGAGCGAGTTAGCTGCGCTAATGGTTACGTATCCTTCTACACATGGAGTATTTGAATCCGCGATATCTCAAATTTGCGAGATGATTCATGATGCTGGGGGACAGGTATATGTTGATGGAGCAAATCTGAATGCCCTCGTTGGCGTTGCAAAACCCGGAAAATTTGGTGCAGATGTTTCTCATTTGAATCTTCATAAAACATTTTGTATTCCGCATGGTGGTGGCGGTCCAGGGGTAGGACCTGTGATCGCTCGATCTCATTTAGCACCATTTTTACCAAATCATCCAGCAAACAAAGCTGCTGGTCCTGCGACTGGACCAGGTCCTGTTTCAAGTGCTCCTTTTGGTTCTGCCTCAATTCTTCCGATTTCATGGATGTATATACGAATGATGGGTGGATCAGGATTAACTAAAGCCACAGAGGTTGCAATTTTGTCAGCAAATTATCTAGCGATGAAATTAGAGCCATCTTTTCCAATTTTGTATAAAGGCCAAAACGGGCATATAGCTCATGAATGTATTATCGATATAAGAGAGTTAACCAAAAAAACAGGCGTAACAGTAGATGACATTGCTAAACGTTTGATGGATCACGGCTTCCATGCACCGACAGTGAGTTTCCCAGTAGCTGGAACAATGATGATTGAACCTACCGAATCCGAAGATGTTAGAGAGTTGGATCGTTTTATATCAGCAATGGAAAGCATTAGAGGAGAGATTGCAGAGATTGAAGCAGGCGAGATAACTATCGAAGAATCCGCATTGCGTTTTTCACCTCACACCATAGGAGATCTAGTCAGGGATGATTGGGATCGCAAATATTCACGCGAAAAAGGAGCATTTCCGACTGGTGAAGCATTTGGTATCGGCAGAAATGGAAAGTATTTGCCAACTGTTGGTCGTATTGATGGTGTTTACGGGGATAGAAATTTGGTATGCAGTTGCTTGCCGATCGAGGAGCTTGCTTCTAACTGAGGTCTTTTACTTTACATAATGTAGATTATCGGCGAATAAATATACGCCTAAAACCCCATATCTGGACCCTATAACCGGCCTCCCAAATTATTCCTGGACTCATCTTTGATTTTCCACTAGCTCGTTCAATGAATGTTATTGGTACTTCTTTGATATCAAAGCCAAGATTTACAGCTTTCATGATTATTTCGATCTGAAAACTATAACCTTGAGTTTCAATTCTGCTTAAATCCAAACGCTCTAGTAATTGCCTTGGTAATACTCGATACCCCGAAGTTAGATCTTTAAAGGGTAACTTAAGAATAAATGCTGCGTATCTGGTTCCAAATTTAGAGATATATCTTCTTCTTTTGGGCCAATTTACAACCTGTCCATCAATCATCCATCTTGTTCCAATTACTAAGTTTTTGGTGCTAGATAAGGCCAGAAGTTGAGGTATTTGCTCTGGCTGATGACTTAAATCTCCATCCATTTGCATGAAATAATCATAACCACGCACCAAACCCCATTGAAAGCCTGCTAGATAAGCAGAGGCCAAACCTTTTTTGTTGTCTTGAGATAGCACAAATACATTTCGATATTTGGCTTCATTCACTAAATCTGCGGTTCCGTCTGGTGAGTTATCGTCAACCACGAGTACATCTAAGTGGTATTGATTAGACACTAGATCTCTCATTTTATCAATTCGTTGGATAAGTTGTGCAACAGATTCAGATTCATTAAAGGTAGGTATTACGATTAGAACTTTATACATCCATCTTCCATCTTCTATACCCTAGGGTCATCACTAACAACCCCAATGAAATGATTTCTACCGAATAACCAATTTTTTGAACGTTTGTCCGGCCAGAATATGTTGTCATTACTTTTATTGATGTGCCAGGCTCAAACTTATCTAAAGAATGATTAACCTTGCCGTTTGCCTCAATAAAAGAGGTGATACCGGTGGTAGATACATACGCAACGCCTCGCCCAGATTCAATAGCCCTAACTCGAGCAATGTTTAACTGCTGATCTAACTGTGGAGTATCACCAAATGTAGCGTTATTTGTTTGGATAACGAGAAAATCATTTACATTTTCTTTGGTGAAACTGTCATTAATCAACTCATAACAGATTAAAGAATTGAATTTCATGCCATTCACATTGAAAGTTATGAATTCTTTACCAGGATAGAAATCATCGATCCTAGTGGCGTATTTTGAAACACTTTCGGCAACTGATCGCAAAGGTAAATATTCGCCAAATGGTGTTAAATACCTTTTGCTGTAGGTCTGTGAGATTTTAGGTTCAAAAAGTATTGCTTGGTTATTTAACCCCTGAGAGCTTCTCGTTACCGCCCCAACAAGAATAGGTGTATCCAAATCTTGAGAAAGATTTTCTATCTGAATCCGAATATCATCATTTCTAAACACATCTACATCAACAGCATTCTCTGGCCAAATTATTAGATCCACTGCAGAAGGAGAGATTGAAAAGGTAGTTTGATTCAAATGACGCATAAATACTTCTCTTGGTTTATTATTGAAATCCAAACCTAAATTAACCACTCCCCCTTGAACCAAAGCCACTTTAATTGGTTTACCTTCAATTACATTATCTGGAATGAAATAGATTGAAGTTAAGATGACTGCAAGAATTAAGATGTGTTTAATATTTCTTAGAACCACTATGGTGGCAATAACCAATGCCATTCCAGCTAACCCGATCTGTCGATAAACAGAATCATATGGAGAATCAGTTTGTGTTAGACTTAAACGACTCCAACCAAATCCTGTAAATGGGACGGTTCGTAACAATAATTCAATGGTTACATAGCTAAGCGGAAATATAAATTGATTTGCTCTGTGGTTACTTCTCATCAAAAGGGCTGGCAGAATAAATATCAAAGCTTGAGCAAAGCAAAGAACTAGCCAGGGTAGATTTCCTACATAGATCCCGGTCCAGTGCTGAGTAGGAAGAAGTATCGATAACCCAAAAAGATACGAAATGAAAACTCTTTGTTTCAATCTATGCTGCGTTAAAACCCAATACCAACCGGCTATCCCAAATAAAGCGCAATACCAAAAACCATATGGTTCAAAAGCAAGCGATGCCAATCCTCCAAAAAAAATTGCCAATAAATAATGCATCTAAATCCAACCGAGTGCATTCATAATTCGATCAACACTAGTGCCAAGTCCAAACTCTTCTTTTATATCTTGAATTTTCTGCGTGTCCAATGGTTTGTTCGGTAAATCGATTTTCATTTCAGGTATCGAAACATCCGTTGCACAACCTACTAATTTAGGAGCAATTCTGGCATATTCAGCATTTTCTAGTAGTTTTTTACGGATGTTGGCTGTCAATCTTTCATCATCGTTACTTGCAGCCTTCATAACCTCGTGAAGATTTGTAAATTGCTTTGCAATTGAAGCTGCACCCTTCTCACCTATGCCTTTAATTCCCGGCAAACCATCTGATGCATCACCTCGAATCATTGCGAACAATCCATATCTATCCCCTGGGATTTCATACTTTTGCTCAATCCACTTTAAATCTACCAAATCATGGTTAGCGATACCTTTAGCCAAATAAACTACTTTTACATCACGTTTATCATCTACTAATTGGAACAAATCACGATCGCCAGTAACTATCCGGACAGGCCCTGGTTGATTTACAGCAAAAGTGGCCATCAAATCATCTGCTTCGTAATCATCCACACCCAACATCGGAAATCCTAAAGCTTCCAACAAATCCAAAAGTATGGGTATCTGTGGAGATAAAGTGTCCGGTTCTTCCTCTTCACCTGACTCATCTAGCCGGTTCATTTTATAATCTGGAAACAATTCAACCCGCCAGGATGGACGCCAATCTCCTTCAAGACAGGCAACAATTCGATTGGGTTTATATAGATTGATTAATTTCGAGGTCATATCTAAATATCCTCTGATGGCATTCACCTGTAAGCCGCTGGGCGAAACCAATGTATCTGGCATTCCAAAATATGCTCGGTACCATAACGATGCACTGTCTAGAAGCATTAATGTCATACTGCAGCGCCTGAATAAGCAATTACGCCTCGATCAATTTTATTCAATGCTTGATCAATAACTGGTTGAAGATCGGGAGCAGCAGATCGCAGCTGCCTTAATAAGTCAATTATCTGTTTCATGGATCTCACAAAATCACCAACAGTTAGTTCAGTACCTTTTAACACTGAGGTCAGCGAATGATTGCTTGCCCATCGATGAGACGCCCAGCAAAAACCAAAATCAGGTGCTCTCATTGGAACAAGATTATGTTCGCTCTCTATTTCATGTATGTTGCCATATATCTTCGATATTTTTGCCAAAGCCTCTTGAACCACACCTCGTGGAATTTTGTCTCCTTCGTCATTTCTTGATTCGTATATGAAGCTTGATATAACTGACACTAAATCTGCCGGTCCAAGCTCATCGAATACTCCAGACCTAATTGATTCAGCTATAAGCAAATCCGTTTCACCATAAATCTTTGCCAGCATTTTGCCAGATTTAGTAATCGTATCATTTTCAATATATCCAAATTTATTCAAAATTATCTTGATAAGATCAAATCTACGGGCAATAACGTTGGTTCTGGCATTAATTCGATCGCTTAACCCATCAATTTCTCGCTGTAATCTAAGAGCTTTTTCTGTATAGCGTGAGTGGTTTTCTCTGTCAGGACAGGAATGACATGGATGATTTTTCATCTCCTTTCGGATATACCCAATCTCCTCCTCAATCTCATGGCGTTTCCTTTTATGACGCTTTCCATCAGTCTCTAAATTTTTAATTTTGCCTCGCATCTGGGCATATTCAGGGAAGTCTCCAAGATGGCAGGTTGAATCTTTGTAAAGTGAATCTCTAGTTGTTTCATTTTTTCTAATTTGCTTGGCTAGTCCAACTACTGCTTTATCAGCTTGGAACTGCGCTAAAGAAGATTCCAAAGAAGTTCTAGCTCGCTGAGACCCGAATTGAGATATCAAATTAATGCTCATGTTATAGGTTGGTTTGAATGAACTTTTCAAAGGATAAGTTCGCGTTGAAGCTAATCCCCCAACAGATGTTGAATCCAAATCATTGTTCCATAAAATTACTGCATTTCCTTCTATGTCGATACCACGTCGACCTGCGCGACCAGTTAATTGGGTGTATTCACCCGGGGAAATAGCAACATGACCTTCACCATTCCATTTACTCAGTTTTTCAAGAACCACGGTTCTGGCAGGCATGTTTATCCCTAGCGCCAAAGTTTCAGTTGCAAATACCGCTTTAACAAATCCTCTTTGGAATAACTCTTCAACAGTTACTTTAAAGGCGGGAAGTAAACCCGCGTGATGTGCTGCGATACCTCGCTCTAATGCGTCTGCCCATTCATAATAACCAAGCACTACCAGATCTTCTTCGGCCAGATTCTTTATATTTCGGGAAATAACTCTTCGAATTTCAGAACGTTCTTCGGTATTTGTTAATTTCAAACCAGCAGCCAAGCATTGCCGCACAGCTGCGTCACAGTTATTCCGCGAAAAAATGAAAGTGATGGCAGGTAACAGACTCTCTCTATCAAGTTTTTCAATTATCTCGGGTCTAGATAACGGTCTTGGTCCCTTAGGTTTATCTCTCCAATTTCCTTTTACTTGGCGATAAGTATCTCTCTCCAGGCGAGTTAGTTCAGGATTTAACCTAAGGTTTTCTCCAAATAGATCGAGCAAACGATTACCAAACAGAACATGTTGGTACAAAGGAACAGGTCTAATTTCACTAACAATAATCTCAGTTTCACCGCGTACGGTTTGAAGCCATTCACCAAACTCTTCAGCATTTGAAACCGTGGCTGATAGGGAGATGACCTGCACTGCCTCAGACAAATGGATGAGGATCTCTTCCCAAACGGCTCCCCTGAATTTATCTGCTAAATAATGCACTTCATCCATCACTACATATTTCAAATCTGAAATGGTTGGAGAGTTTGAATAAATCATATTACGCAAAACTTCTGTAGTCATTACTACGATTTGAGCTTCGGAATTGTTTGAAACATCACCTGTGAGTAAACCAATTCGATCTTCACCATATTTTTGGCAAAGCTCCGAGTATTTCTGGTTACTCAGTGCCTTTATTGGAGTTGTATAAAAACACTTGCCAGAAGAATTGATCACCAAATCAACAGCAAACTCGCCGACAATTGTTTTTCCAGCTCCTGTTGGCGCCGCTACCAATACTCCCTTGCCTTGCTCCAGTGCATGACAGGCTTGAATCTGGAAATCATCTAACTCAAATGGGAAGCTTTCGGAAAATTTCCTTGTTTTAGGAAACTTAGATATAGTTTTTGCTCGCGCATAATTCTCTGATGGTGTTAAAGTCATGCGAATAGCCATGTACTTAAACTGTTTTGAATATTCTGAATTCGAATTGGTAAATCATCAATATATTCACCATCAGCAAAAGCCTTGGTATTACCGGATATAGAAACTTCTTTTCCGCGGTATACATCAATTTTTGGATGAGGTATGTGTTTACCAAAAAAAACCTTCGGAAAAATAGTTAACAAAACAATCTTTGAAACCGGTCTAACCAGTAGAACATCAAATTGTCCATCGGAATTAGATGCATTGGGGCATATTCTCATTCCCCCACCGTAGGTTTCACCGTTAGCAACCGAAAGTAGCATCGCATCTTGTTCTATTATCTTTTTATCAATAATCAGTCGATAGGCTATGGGTTTGAAACGAGCTAGAGTTAAAATCGTTGCAATGGTGTATTTAGATTTACCTTTTGGCCATTTGATTTCATTAGCTTTACTGTTAACTAGAGCATCAAATCCAGTGCTGAGAACTTGTACGTACCAATGCTTGAGCAGATTGCTTTCAATCAATCCTAAATCGATTGAGTTAGGTTTAGTCTGATACAAATTCCAAAAGATCTCCTCGGTACTTTTTTTATATGCACCAACAGCTCTTGCGAAATCATTCCCTGTGCCTGCAGGTAAAACACCCAGAGATATTGGTTTCTGAGCTACAAACTGAACACATAAATTAACAAGTCCGTCCCCTCCCACGGCTATTAAAGCCTTATATTCGGGGTTTAAAAGTTCTACATTCAAATCTCTCTTTGTATCCTCAGCGGATTCTTTATCCACTACCTTGTACCGAATACCATTCATTTTACATAAATCTACAAATTTGCTTGCTCTTCTTCTAGCATGCCCTTTACCTGATTTTGAATTTACTACAATCAAATACATTCAAATATTTTCAGGTTTATCGATAGGAGTAGCCCCAATATCTATCTTTTTCCCTTTTGATTTTCGTTTATCCATTAATACAGCAAATAAACCGCTTGCAAAATAGATAAGGCACAAGGGAATCGCAAGTAAGGTCATAGTAATCGGATCTGGAGTTGGAGTAAAAGTTGCGGTGAAAAGAAAGCACATGAATACCGCTATTCTCCATGGTTTTAAAATTGATTTTCCAGAAATAACACCAAGAAGATTCAAAGCTACCAAGAAAAGTGGCAGCACGAAAGCTAATCCAAATATTAATATGAGTCTTAAAACAAAGTCTAAATACTCATCAAACCGCACAAGGTTGCCAAGATTATCTGGGGTAAAACCAAGAAGAACATCAACAGCATGAGGCAAGAGCAAATACGCTAGTAAAGCTCCTGTACCAAAGAGTGGTGTAGCGATACTTGCAAAGAAAAGGGCAATTTTTCTTTCTTTCTTATGCAAAGCAGGTGTTACAAAAGACCATAATTGATATATCCACACAGGTGCCGACAAAATAACTCCAGTAAGCAATGAGATTTTTACCTGAAGATTGAATGGACCAAGAATTCCATTAACATACAAGTCACCACACTGACCTTCCGAAGGTTGATTAGCAGCTCCGAGATCGCAAAAAGGCAGTGTTAACAATCTAACTATTTCCTGGTAGAAAAACCAACCGATAATTGCAAAAAGAAAAATGCCCAAAATCGCTTTGAGGAGACGACTACGAAACTCTTTGATGTGATCTAGCAGTGGCATTTTGCCGCCACGCTTCTTACTCATGCTGTTTATTTATCAGAACTTGGATCTGATTTTTTATCCTCTTTTGAATCATCCTTATTCATTTCCTGAACTTCACTCTTGAATATGCGCAATGATCTGCCTAATGAGCGAGCAGAATCAGGAAGACGCTTAGAACCAAAAAGAACTAAGAAGACAACTGCTAGTACCAATAAATGCCAAGGTTTCAATGAATTCATGTGGAAATACTACCTCAAACCAACCCGGTTTTTGCGTAAAAAGAAATCATCTTAGACGCGGTTTCTCTCGCCCATGATGCCAATTCTGGAGGTGAGATAACTTGGATACCGGGGGCATTACTAATAATTGCTCGCTTAATCCAGTCCATGCTTCGTACTTTGAGAATTACCTTAATTCCACCTGCAATCTGTTCTTGAGCAACAATTATAGAAGAGTTCCTCTCAACAAAGAACAAATGTTTCTCATCCACAACGATTTCAACCTTAACCAGTTCTTCTTCAGCCATGCTAGAAAATGTATCGCTGATTTCCCCGATCTCGCACGAAATGATATTTGACAGCTTAAAAACTTTCTCGATGCGTGCAACTGGATCATATGCCACCAAATATGCTTGGGCATTCTGCAGATACATTCTTAACGGAGCGATAGATCGTGCTTTTTGTTCATCTTTACTTTCAGAGTTGTAAACAATCTTCAAAATTTGCTTCAATTTTATTGCCTGGTTGATAGTCTCAAAATACTGAAATGATTTCTCTTTTTTGATTATTACTTCAACATTTGGAATTGATTTGTTGATCTTGCTCAATACCTGCAGGATCCTCGCTTGGTAATCAGGACTATCAGGAATCAAACTTTTTAAGATCTCCAGCCCTAAAACAACAGCAACATGCTCAGTCTTAGAGAAATTTCGAGGCTTAGTCAGTACTTGCGGATCAATTACGCTTACTACCCCGTCTTCAAACACTAAATCAATAAGATCATAAGGTGTATAACCAGGCAATCCACACATGAAAATTAGACTTAGATCTTCTTCTATCTGTTTTATAGAAACTGAGAAGTTTTGAGCTAATTCAGCTGTACTCACTCCAGGATTTTCTAGAACATATGGAATCAAATCCATAGCACGTAATGCGCGATTAGATGCTGGGTTAACCATCTGCCAACTCTTTTAATCGATTCAAAATTTCATTTCGTAAATCATTTGGAGATAACACTTTAATACTATCCAGATACCAAAGTACTCGCTCAATCATTTCTTCTTGACTATTAAAATTAATTTTCATTAAATCCCAATCTTCATCAATCTCTGTCACTGAGAACTGATTACGCAAGGACAATGCTTGATTTTTCCGTACCATAATTTCTGCTGTCGCCTCCTCTGCCCTGGAAGAGTTCTCTATGAAGGATCTGAGGTTAAAATCTTTCGGCTTGAGAAATGAATTATTTTTGCTTAACAGTGTGAAATCCCCTTGAATGCGAATTAGTTTAAACTGTTTGACTGTTCCATCGTCTTGAGCAACCAAATACCAGAAACCATTCTGCGTAAATAATCCATAAGGTTTAACCTGTCTAATTGACCCTTTATACCTAAACCGCAATTCAATTTGCTTATCAACTGCTTCAAAAATACCAGTGAGAATTTTGGCATCTTGATTATCTAAGATCGAACCAGCAAATATTTGATCGTTATTGATTGGTCCGGATATGGAATGTATTTTTAGTAACGCTGTTTTAGCCTCTTCTCCCAAGTCCGAAGAACTCCAAAGGTTTGCCGCCATGTTGAGAAGCACCAGATCATCATTTGTAAAATCATCAGTGTTGATCTGAAAAGTATCAGATGCAATTAAGTAACCCTGTTCATCGTCGAACAGGGGATCTAAAGCTTTAACCTCTATTTGAATCCCAAGATTTCGCAATTCGTCTTTGTCGCGTTCAAACATACGCTCCATGGATTCGGAGCTGCCGCTGTATCCAGCAACCGTATTAAAAATCTCAGATTTTGAAAGATATCTCTTGCTTGCCAAAAGTGCGAGCGTCAAATTAATCAAACGTTCAGTTTTTTGATCACTCACCCTCCAAGGTTAGTCATTTAGGAAATCTTTGCTAATATACGGTGTGCGCATTTCTCATAAATTTCTCGTAGTGGCTATGTCCACGATACTTCTAAGCGCTTGTACTACAGATGGAGGAGTAGATCCCATGGTTAATTCAGCTAAAGAAAACTCAGCCAATCCTGCAGTCAGTGGAGCAAAAGGTGCTAAACCAACAATCTCTGCACCAGTTGGAAATCCTCCAACAACATTAACCAAAACAGATATTTTTGAAGGAGATGGCAAAGAAGCTGTTGCAACTTCAACTCTTGAAGTCCATTACACACTTATGGCTTGGAGCACGGGCGTTCTAGTTGAATCCTCATGGGATTCTGGACAAACAGCAACATTTCCTTTAAGCGGAGTAATCGCCGGATGGCAGCAAGGCATCCCCGGAATGAAAGAAGGCGGGCGCAGATTGTTAGTTATTCCACCAGATCTTGGTTATGGAGCTCAAGGAGCAGGCGGAGCCATTGGGCCTAACGAAACATTAATATTCGTTGTTGATTTAATTTCAGTACTCTAATTTAGTCAGGCAGATCATAAGAACCCTTAGATGGGCGTCGTCTTCTTTGCAAAACCGCAACTCCTGGCGCCATCCTTCTTGCAAAAACTAAAAATCCAGTGTGTCCGATCATTCGATGCTGAGGTCTAACCGCCAAACCTTCATGATGCCATCCCCTGACAATAGTTTCACTGGATTCAGGTTCGGTGAAATTACCACTATCTTTTATTGCCTCAGCAATCCTTGATAATTGAGTTGTCGTGGCAACGTATGACATGAAAACACCTCCAGGTACCAAGGCATTAGATGCGACATCCATGCATTCCCAAGGTGCCAACATATCTAAAACCACTCGATCGAAACTATTCTCCAACTGCTGCTCCTGAAGGGCCCCAATACTTAGCTTCCAATTTACCGGTTTCTCACCAAAATAACTCGAAACATTTTTCTCAGATATTTTCGCAAAATCATCGCGAATTTCTACAGAATGAAGAAATCCGTTTTCGCCTATGGCTCTTAAAATCGAGATACTTAAAGCGCCTGAACCTACCCCGGCCTCTAACACTCTTACGCCCGGTTTAATATCTGCTACACCCAAAATCATGGCCGCATCTTTTGGATAAATTATCGTTGCTCCTCTTGGCATCGACAGAACATAATCCGCTAAAAGTGGACGAAAGGCTTGAAATTTCAATTCTCCATTAGTTGCGACGATAGAACCTTCGGGAATGCCAACTAATTCATCGTGCTTAAGCATTCCTTTATGAGTATGCCATTCAGCACCAGCGGTCAAAGTAATTGAATACAATTTACCTTTTGCATCGGTCAACTGAACGCGATCCCCGTATTGAAAATTACGATCGCTCATTATTTACCAATCCTACTACCTAAATGTGGATACCAATCCAGTAATTGCTTTAAATCAACTGATGCTAAAGAATCTATTATCCGTAAATTTGCACTTGGTTTCATCTCTACTAGATGTGGAATACCAATTACCTGGGCCCCCGCCGATAATCCAGATGCCACACCAGTTAACGAATCTTCAAACACCAGGCAATTTCTAATATCAACTCCCAAAATACTTGCAGCTTTTAAATACGGTTCAGGATTTGGCTTGGTAATCGAAACATCATCTCGAGAAACTGTCGCCCCGAATATATCCTTTGGAAACCTAGTTAACGCCGAACGCATCTGACGTCCAGTACTCGCCGTAACCAGAGCCATCTGAATATTCCCTTTTTTGCATTCAGACAAAAGATTTAAAGCATTTGGTAGAAGTTCAAGTTCATTTAAAAGTTTCTGTTCCATGACTAAATCTAAACGTGAACCAAAATACCCAAATGGTTTGGTATTTCCTGTTCTTTCCTGCATATATCGTTCAGTTCTTTCCATAGGACCACCAAGACAATTTATTTGATCCGCTTCATCCCAGGTGCTTCCAACCTCTTCCATAACCTGTTTTTCGGCCGCTAACCAAAGCGGTTCAGAATCAATTAGAGTTCCATCCATATCGAATAAAATTGCACTCATGATGCGTTGAAATACTTCGCTTCTGCATGATGCAAAACTATTGAAGAGGTTGATTGCTCGGGGTGAAGTTGAAATTCATCTGAAAGAGTTACACCAATACGTTCTGGCTCCAATAATTCAAAAATTTGATTTTGCTGTTCTAAATCTGGACAGGCTGGATACCCAAATGAGTAACGAGATCCTTGATATCCCTGGCTAAAAATCTCATCTAATTTATTAGAATCTTGACCATCTATGGCTAATTCTTCACGAGTTCTAGCATGCCAATGCTCGGTTAAAGACTCCGTTAACTGAACCGAAAGGCCGTGGAGTTCTAAATATTCTCGGTAAAGATTCTTCTGGAAGAGTTCATTTATGGCCCTGCTAATCGATTCTCCCATTGTTACTACTTGAAAACTTACAACATCTATTTCACCGCTACTTCGACTCTTAAAGAAATCAGAAAGACATAATCTACGATCTCTACTTTGGCGTGGGAAAGTAAATCGCACCCTTTCCTGATTCTTTAGTGGGCCATCGTGATGTAATACGATTAGGTCATTGCCTTCACTTACGCATGGGAAATATCCATACACGACCGCAGAATTCAACCAACCTTTAGATTGAACCTCGTTCAATAAACTTCTTAACTGTGGCCGCCCTTGCTGTTCTGCCATCTCTTCAAAATTTTTGCCTTTCAATCCCCATTGACCCAAAAACAAAGCTCGCTCATCAAGCATTTGAACATAATCTGCAAGCGCAATACCTTTTACAACTTTTGAACCAAAAAATGGTGCAACCGGAACCGGGGCAAGATCAGAAACATCACTTCTTACAAGATCGATCTCCTGTACCAATCCGATTTCACGCTTTGCAGTTCTACGTGGTTTTAAAGGGGGCAGTTCAACTCCCGCTACACCTTTCTTAATTCCCATTAATAGATCCATTAATTTTAATCCTTCGAATGCATCCTTTGCATATCTGACAGTTCCAGGAAATTGTTCACTCAAATCCTGTTCCACATAAGACCGTGTTAATGCAGCACCACCAAGTACGATCGGCCATTTCTCTGCCATTCCCCTGTTTTCTAACTCCTGTAAATTCTCTTTCATAATTACTGTTGATTTGACCAATAAACCAGACATTCCAATTACATCCACATCGTTCTTTAGTGCCGCATCAATAATCTCATTAACCGTTTGTTTAATGCCGATATTAACTGTGTCGTAACCATTATTGGACAAAATAATATCTACTAAATTCTTACCTATATCATGAACATCACCTTTAACGGTGGCTAACAAAATTTTTCCCCTACCCTTATCATCAGTTTTCTCTATGTGAGGTTCAAGGTATGCCACAGCTGTTTTCATAACCTCTGCAGATTGCAACACGAAAGGTAATTGCATTTCCCCTTTGCCAAATAATTCACCCACAGTTTTCATACCAGACAGAAGATAATCATTAATAATCGTTAAAGCTGGAATTCCAGAAGCTAAAGCAGTTTGCAAATCCTCTGGCAAACCTACTTTTTCACCATCGATAATTCTGCGTTGTAATCTCTCCTCTAATGGCAAAGCAGCCAATTCAGCCGCCCTACTTTCTTTGGATGAGTGAACTTGAACATTTTCAAACAATTCCAAGAATTTAGTTAATGGGTCATAAGTTATCTCGCCTGATTGATCATATTCGCGCCTGTCGTAAACTAAATCCAGAGCAACTTTCAATTGTTCAGGAGCTATACGATTCATTGGGGTTATCTTCGATGGATGCACTATTGCTGAATCCAGCCCAGCTTTAACAGCTTCAGCTAAGAATACTGAGTTTAAAACTATACGCGCCGCAGGATTTAGACCAAAGGAAATATTACTCACACCTAAAGTTGTTTGAACCTCTGGAAATTCTTCCTTTAATAGCCTTATAGCTTTTAATGTTTCAATTCCATCTTTTCGGGTCTCTTCTTGCCCGGTTGCGATTGGAAACGTGAGGCAATCAATCAAAATATCGCAGGTACGCATTCCCCATTTACCAGTTAAATCATTCACCAATCTTCTAGATACTCTGAGTTTCCAATCAGCATCTCGAGCCTGCCCTTGTTCATCAATTGTCAGCGCAATGACTGCCGCTCCGTGTTCAACTACCAAAGGCATAATCTTTGCAAATCTAGATGATTCGCCATCTCCATCTTCGAAATTAACAGAATTAATCACCGACCTTCCGCCCAGTTGCTCTAATCCAGCTTTCAAAACCGCTGGTTCAGTGGAATCCAACACGATCGGCAATGTTGAAGTAGTTGCAAATCTAAAAGCAAGCTCTTTCATATCAGCCACTCCATCGCGACCAACATAATCAACTGATAGATCAAGCATATGTGCGCCATCTCGTATTTGATCTCGACCTATTTCTACACAGCTTTGCCAATCTTCTCTCAGTAGGGCTTCTTTAAACGCCTTCGACCCATTTGCGTTAGCTCTTTCGCCGATAGCCAAATAGGTATTGTCTTGCTTAAACCCAACGAACTGATATAACGACGATGCACCAATTTCACGAATAATACTGCGATTTGAATTTTCTGTTCCATGAATTTGTTTAACCACTTCCTTCATATGGGCTGGCGTTGTACCGCAGCAACCACCAATGAGATTTACTCGGTAATCAGTTACAAATTGCTTCAACGAGGATGCCAATTCAATTGGCGTTAAAGGATAATGTGCTCCATTTTTACCTAAAACAGGTAGACCTGCATTGGGCATAACTGAAATTCCTACCGCTGCTCCTTTGCTCAACACCCGTAAATGCTCGCTCATTTCCGCAGGTCCTGTTGCACAGTTAAGACCGATTAAATCGATACCCAATGGTTCAAGTGCATTCAGTGCAGCACCGATCTCAGATCCCATCAACATTGTGCCGTTAGTTTCAACAGTAACCTGTGCAATCAATACGACATCTTTTTTCGAAAGTTTTATTGCTTCTCGAGCCCCATTTATCGCAGCCTTTGCTTGCAATAGATCCTGTGTTGTTTCAATAAGCAGCGCATCGACACCACCTTCAATTAAACCCTTAGATGCTGTTGCATAGGCATCCTTGAGATTTTGATAAGTTGTATGACCAAGAGTAGGCAGCTTGGTTCCAGGTCCTAGCGAACCCAATACCCAACGAAGATTACCTGGTGTTGAAAACTCATCTGCTGCCTCTCGCGCTATTTTTGCACCAGCCAAAGAAAGCTCAAAAATTCTATCTTCTATTCCGTACTCAGCTAAGTTCGCAAAATTTGCTCCAAAAGTGTTTGTTTCAATTGCATCTACTCCTGCATTCAAATATTCAACATGAACCGCTTTAACGATATCGGGTCTAGTTACATTTAAAATTTCATTACAACCCTCGTGATTTTCAAAATCTGCCAGGGTAGGGTTTTGATTTTGAAGCATAGTTCCCATAGCGCCATCAGCTATAACCACTCGCTTATTAAGAGCCTCGCGAAGGGAATTCATTTAGGTTAGTTTACCTTACTTATATAGCCAACATACCGATCTAAAGAGCTAAACCTAAAGTGGAATCAATAAATCTTGACACTGCTCCGCTTTGGTTCACTGTGCCTGAAGATTTTGATTTAATCGACCAGTCGATCAATCTTTTAAGTGCAGATGGGGTATCTAAATTATTGGAGAGATCTACCACGATATCTTGAATTAACTGGTGAGATTCAAATACTTCACTTTGCGCCAGCGCTTGTCTTACTTGGTTTACTTCAATTTGGGCTTGATTTAGTAGGTCTTCGCTCCAATTTCGATCATTTTGATAGTGACCTTTAAGTAGAGCCCATCTGATCACCATAGGATCAATACCTTGTTCAAGTAATTTTGATACGAAAACTAAATTACCTTTAGATTTGCTCATCTTTTCTCCCTGCAAAGAGATCATCGCAGCATGAACAAATAACTCCGAAAAACTTCTACCATATGCTGCTTTAATTATTTGAGCACTCATAAAATGGTGTGGAAAAATCAAATCAGAACCACCACCTTGTATGGTGATTATTGGGTCACTAATTCCATCATCTAAATATTCACATGCAATTGCCGTGCATTCAATATGCCAACCAGGCCTTCCATAACCATAGGAAGAGTTCCATCCTGGATCATTGCCGACATTCGCACTCCAAACCAATGGATCAAGTTTGTGTTTCTTTCCAGTACGTTCTGGGTCTCCCCCGCGTTCAGCAAATATCTTGATTGCTTCTTCAATTGTCATTGGCAAAGTACTCAAAAATTCTGACACCGCAAAGTAATAATCTCCCTCTAACGAATAAAGAAAACCGTTGCTATCAAGTTTCTTGATGAAATTTTCGATTATAGGTAGGGATTCAGTTACCTTTATGAAATCTTTGGGAGGTATCACTCGCAATGCAGACATATCTGATTTGAATAATTCGATCTGCTGGTTAGCCAAATCCTGCCAACTTACATTGTCTCGTGTGGCTCTTACTAACAATGGATCATCCACATCGGTTATGTTCTCTACGAAATGAACATCTAAACCAGCCAAAATTTGATATCGATTAATTAAATCAAAAGCTATATAAGTTGCTGCATGACCTAAATGAGTTGCATCATAAGGTGTTATACCGCAAACATACATTCTAAAAGTTGCCTTTGAATCGATGGCAATAATGCCATTATTGGAATCCTTTATCTTAAGTTGCGGAAGATCCAGATCTTTGAAAGGAGTGATTGAAATCGAAGGCCAGGCATTCATGAGAGGTAGTCTACTTTTATACCGGCGGCCAAGGAACTGCAGGCCAAGTGAGGCTAGGTTGAGGAAATTTACATTGATTAAAAAGTTCTTGGATTCTTACATTGAGAGCTCCAATCTCATCTTCCGTTAGATAAGCCGATAACTTCTCATGCCAATCAGTCTTTAGCAAAGTCTTCAGTAGATCGATCTCTTCTTGATCAAAATCCTGACCTGCAAATTGCCACAATACAGTCCGTAATTTGTTTTCCTTGTGAAACGCTACGCCATGATCGCATCCAAACAATTTTCCAGAATCATCTAACAATAAATGCCCAAACTTTCGATCAGTATTGTTAATTACCGCATCAAAAAGTGCTAAACGCTTTAACTGCTTATCTTCTGACTGCCCAAATTCAACGATATCTACTTTATTATCAATTTCTATCCACTGCTGAACCATTCCTATTCCAAATGGTCCATCACGCAAGATTGTGAAAGGTACAACTTGAAACCCTGCTTCATCACTAACTATAAATGCAGATAATTCCCTACTTGCTAAATTTCCATCTTCGAAATCCCACAAAGGTTTTTCGCCGGCTATCGGTTTATAGATAACTTTTATTAAGGGATCACTATCTTCAATCACTGCTTGAAGTGTGGCATTTGATGCATCAACCAATCTTCCAACGATTTTCAAAGGAGCTGTAGAAATCTGTTCCAAGTGTAAATTCATCGCCGATATCCATTGGCCCTAGGACATAAATGACCCATCGGATCTATTGGTAATGCGCAAAATGCACAGGCTGGTCTTCCTGCGCTAACGATTTCTTTCGCACGTTCACAAAAACCTTTAACCTGCTCGATTTTGAGTTTTACAACAACTAAATCTGGTCCCTCGTCAATATCATCTAAATAGATCTCATCATCTTGACTAGCTGCTTGCAAATTTACATAAACTCGATCGCTCTCCCAGGTGATACTTATAATCCCGACGAGAAAATCAGCCTCTATGGGTAATTCCAGGGGTTTGTTGTCTGTAAATGGTTTTACACTAATTTCTTCCGGTGAAGCCAGCTTGCCCCGCCTGATCTCTCGAATTAATTCTTCGAATCGTTCCGTCAATGCAATGACCTGACCTTTTTCAATTCCGATGGTGTTTACTCCATCATCGGATTTAACTTGCAAGAAAAACTCACGTTGACCTGGTTCACCTATCGCGCTTGCTATAAATCTCGAAGGTTGATCGTGACGATAGACAATTCTTGGCATTACTTAATGTTCCGTTTTGTATGCGCCTGGATCAAATTACCTCCACCAAGGATATTGGTACGGAATGCTTTGAAATTAGATTCTTTTTGAGAGTAATTTGTTTGTAAAACGGTGTGTCCAGATTTAGATATATTTAATGTAGTTATTGAACCTGGTTCAATCACGTAACTTTGGAATTGATTAATTGGCGCATTTACAGCAGATGCAATAAACATTTTGACAATGTCCCCGTGAGTTACCAGGAGTACCGGCTCTTTAGCTTTTGACAATTTTTCAATCATTGCGTCAACTCTTAGGCGCATCTGCTTGAAGCTTTCACCCTCAGGAAATCTAAATTTATCGGGTGATGACTGAATCAATTTCCACTGTTTGCTGCGACTAAGAATCTTTAGAGATTTACCACTCCAAGTTCCATAATCCATTTCTAACAGCTGAGGTTCAAAATCAAAACTAATTCGGGGATTCTTTTTCATAAATGGATTTATTGTTTGGATACATCTTGCGAGCGGACTGCAATACACTTGATCTACATTTAAATTTTCTAGATATTTGACCAGATTTAAGGCTTGTTTTTGCCCATATTTACTTAAATTTACCGAATCATCGCGCCCAGCCAGTACTCCCTTGATATTGGCCTCGGACTGGGCATGACGCAGAAGATACACAATCGGCATTTGGCAAGGTTACCGATATTTTGACCCTCTCGTTGCTACTCTGCCAACCATGGAACGCAGAAAATTGGGTGGAGTATCTATCTCCAGGTTGGGTTTAGGCACCATGACCTGGGGCCGAGACACCGATGAGAATGAAGCGGCTCAACAACTTCAATATTTTGTTGAAGCTGGTGGCAATTTAATTGATACTGCAGCGGTTTATGGAGATGGTGATGCAGAAAGAGTTCTGGGTGGCTTTATAGGAACCTTGGTTAAACGTGATCAATTGTTCCTGGCTTCAAAAGCAGGAATTTCTCTCAAGGATGGATCCCGACAGATTAATAACTCCCGCAACGAATTGATTTCTGATTTGGATCGAACCCTTTCGAGACTGAATGTTGAATATCTAGATCTATGGCAAATTCATACTTGGGATAAAAACACTCCCCTTGAAGAAACTTTATCAGCACTAGATTATGCAACAGCTTCGGGAAAAGCCAGATATGTAAGCGTATGCAATTTTAATGGTTGGCAATTAGCACGTTCTGCTACGTTGCAAAATCCTATTTTTGGCAAAGCGGCTCTAATATCCACGCAAAATGAGTATTCTCTATTGAATAGAAAAGTTGAGGAAGAGGTCCTACCCGCTTCAAATGCATTGAATCTTGGTTTTCTTGCTTGGTCGCCTTTAGGTCGAGGGGTGTTAACGGGCAAATATCGCTCAGGAGTTCCATCTGATTCACGCGGTGCCTCACCACATTTTGCAAATTTCGTTGAACCATATTTATCTGAAAGATCAAAGCAAATTGTTGAAGCGGTATGTGTTGCAGCCGATGGCTTGGGATATTCACCTTTGGAGGTAGCACTCTCCTGGGTTAGGGATGCACCTGGAGTTACAAGTGCCTTGATAGGCGCACGTACTGGAGCACAAATGCGTGGAATTCTTACGGTTGAACAAATAACGCTACCTGATCAAGTTAGACAAGCTTTAAACGAAGTGTCTGCTTAATTAAATATTATCCAAGAAATTTGCTAAGACTCTTACACCAAACTTCAAACCATCAATTGGAACCCTTTCATCAACTCCGTGGAAGAGTGAGAAGAAATCCAAATCCTTAGGCAGCTTCAAAGGAGAGAACCCATATCCTATAATTCCTAAATCATGTAAAGCTTTATTGTCTGTACCGCCACTCATTAGATAAGGAACTGGAATTCCTGTTGAATCTTCACTCTGAATCGCGGAGCACATCGCATCAACTAATGGCCCTGCAAAATCAACTTCTAGGGCTATATCTCTAGCGAGAAGTTCAATTTCAATGTCTTCGCCTACTAAATCTTTAATTGTTTTGGACAACTGATTCTCATATCCAGGCAAAAAACGACCATCGATAAATGCAGATGCTTCCTGTGGAATTACATTCACTTTATAGCCAGCCTCCAACATTGTTGGATTAGCTGTATTTGAAATTGTGGCACCAATCATTTTTGTTGCGTTACCTAAATGAACCAATAATGGTGATACATCCTTAGGATCGTATTCTTGTTCAGTAACCTCCGCTAATTTCTTGAAAAATTTCGCGTTTGTTTTTGTTTCAAGTTGCGGCCATTCGTAATTTCCGATTTTAGCCACAGCATTCGAAATTTTTGTTACTGAATTATCACGGTTGATGAAAGAACCATGACCGGCGGTCCCCTTAGCAGTTAGCTTCATCCACTGGATACCTTTTTGCGCAGCTTCAATCAAATACAAACGATTGTCACCAGTAACAGTGACAGAAAATCCGCCCACCTCAGATACAGCTTCACTATAGCCATCAAATATTTCTGGGCGGTTTTTTACCAACCAACGAGAGCCATAATCACCAGCAGCTTCCTCGTCAGCGAAAAAAACCAACAATATATTTCTTGGTGGTAAGTAATCCATCCGCTTCCACATTCTTACTGTTGCCAAAATCATTGCATCCATATCTTTCATATCTACCGCGCCACGTCCCCAGATGAATCCATCTTTAATAATTCCACTGAATGGGTCAACTGACCAATCTTCAGCATTGGCTGGAACAACATCTATGTGGCCATGCAACACTAAGCCAGGGCGACTAGGATCGCGCCCCTGAAATTTTGCAACTACATTAACTCGGTTAGGTGCAGTTTCGATTAAATCAGAGGAAATACCCACCTCAGATAACTTCGCTGCAACATACTCAGCCATGGCTTTTTCATCGCCCTTACCTTCACCATAGTTAACGCTGGGTATTCGGATCATTTCTTGACATAGCAAAACAGTTTCGTTCTCTAACTCTTGTATCTGATCAGCTGTTAGATCCATGAGCCTATTGTGCTATATATCTTCAATTTCCTTTGAATTAACTTTAGGTTAAAATGGAAAAAGGTCCGGGTGGCGGAATTGGCAGACGCGCTAGCTTGAGGTGTTAGTGCCCGCAAGGGCTTAGGGGTTCAACTCCCCTCCCGGACACCAATATTTGAACTCAAATCAATATGATTGGATTATGAGCACTTTGGGCAATGATCTAATCCGAATTATTGCTGATTTCCCCAAGCCTGGGATTGTTTTTAAAGATATCACCCCACTTTTAGCCAATGCTGATGAGTTTAAAAAAGTATGCAATCAATTTGCACAAATAGCCGATCAATCTGAATACATTGCCGGCATTGAAGCTAGGGGTTTTATTTTTGCATCAGCCGTAGCAGCGCTAACCAATAAAGGATTTATCCCAATTCGTAAATCGGGAAAATTGCCGGGCAAGGTAATTTCTAAAATGTATGATCTTGAATACGGTAAATCATCTTTGGAAATACACATTGACCTAATCCCCGCAGGAGGTAGGGTGTTGTTAATCGATGATGTCCTAGCCACTGGCGGAACAGCTATTGCTGCCATTGATCTATTGAAGATGGCTGAATTAAACCCCGTCTGCATCGCGTTCTTACTGGAGATTCCCGCTTTAGGGGGAAGATCACGCATCGCCAAGGCCCATCCTGATGTCAAAATAGCAACTATCTTGGCAGAATGACCTAATGGCTGAATTAATTTACTACTGCGGCACGATGGATAGCGGAAAATCAACATTAGCTCTTCAAACTGCACACAACCATAGATCTAGAGGTCGTGAAGGAGTCATCTTCACTAGCAAAGACCGCGCCGGCAAAGGGTTGATTTCATCAAGGCTTGGCTTACAGATTGAGGCACTTGAAGTAGATGAAGATTTAGATATACACAAACTAATTGTTGAAAGATTATCAATAGGTGGACGAATCACATTTATCATTTGTGATGAAGCGCAGTTCTACACAGCAGAACAAATCGAACAGCTTGCAAAAATTGTTGATGGACTAGGAATCGATGTTTACGCTTTTGGAATTTTGGCAGATTTTCGAACAAAACTTTTCCCTGGCAGTGCCCGCTTAGTGGAATTGGCAGATCGTGTTCAAACCTTGCAGGTTGAAGCTCTTTGCTGGTGTGGGGAACGTGCGACTCACAATGCAAGAACAGTAGATGGCAAGATGGTTACCGAAGGAGAGCAAGTGGTTGTTGGTGATGTGAGTAGTTCTTCAAAGGTTGCATATGAGGTGTTATGTCGAAGACACCACATGCGAAATGTCACCTCAAAAGTTTCTAATCCTGCCTCTGAACAATCCCTACCTTTCAACAATTAATCCCATGAAAACAAAAGGTTACGCGGCCCTTTCGGCTAAGAAGGCACTCGAACCATTCAACTTTGATCGACGAAATCTAAAGGACAATGATGTTGCATTAGAGGTTTTATATGCCGGTATTTGTCATTCAGATATTCATCAAGCACGAGAAGAATGGGGTCCAGCCATTTTTCCTATGGTACCTGGGCATGAAATAGTTGGTCGAGTAATTGAAGTTGCCTCTAAAGTAACAAAATTCAAAATCGGAGATCTAATTGGAGTTGGAGTATTTATAGATTCCTGCCGCAAATGTTCAAGTTGCTCAGCTGGTTTAGAGCAATATTGCGTTGAGGGAATGACTGGCACCTACAACACTTACGAGCGAGATGGAAAAACTATTGCCTTTGGTGGTTATTGCGATAAATTTGTGATTGATCAAGATTATGCAGTTCACGTTCCATCTAACTTGGATCTATCTGGAGTTGCCCCACTAATGTGCGCTGGAATCACACTTTACTCTCCACTAAAGAATTGGGGTGCTGGTAAAGGTAAAAAAGTTGGCATAATGGGATTAGGCGGACTTGGGCACATGGGTCTTAAATTTGCTCATGCTTTGGGAGCTCATACAACCGTATTTTCACATTCACCAAGTAAAGAATCAGATGCAAAGGCTATGGGAGCAGATGATTTTGTAGTAACTAAAGATATAACTGCTCTTAAACCAATGTATAAATCATTTGATCTGATTTTAAATACAATATCAGCTGATATCGATTTAGATCCATATTTGCAATTGCTAAAGCTAGATGGCACATTGGTCGTAATCGGCCTACCAGGTAAGCCTTATGCCATAAATGTTGGAACCTTGCTTGATCAAAGACGTTCCTTAGCTGGTTCGATGATAGGCGGAGTGGCAGAGCTGCAAGAGATGTTGAATTTCTGCGGAGAACATAACATTGTCAGCGATGTTGAGGTAATTAAATCAGATTACATAAATCAAGCATATGAAAGAACCGTTGCAAGTGATGTTAAGTACCGGTTCGTAATCGATGGGAAAAGCTTTTAAATATACTTATTAGCTACAAGCGACAATAATGGTGCCAAAGCCAACGCCGGCAATAAGTTAGCAACAGCAATCTCTCGGATTTTAAGCAATCTTAAGGAGATGCCAATAAGCAGTACGCCGCCTACAGCTGTCATTGCCGCGATCTGATAATCAGCTAAAACCGTACCCAGAAATAATCCAACCCCTGTCCAGAAGAATTGAACAACTCCAACAGGCAAACTAGATAAAGCCACTCCCCAGCCTAAGGAAGCTGCAAAAGCTATTGAAGTAAAGCCATCTAAAGTACTTTTCAAAACAAGTTGATCAATTCCAGTGCCCATGCCATCTGAAATACTGCCTAAAATTGCTAATGGTCCTATAACAAAGATCAAAGATGCCGATACAAATCCTTCAACAAAACTAGAACTATTGTTCTTAGCAAATTTGTTTCTCAATCTAATGCCCAGATTTTCTAATCGATCTTCTAATCTCATCCAATTTCCAATTATTGCCCCACCCAACAATGAAAATACGATTACCAGTATTGGCCAACCGTCAGGCATTGAACTTTGAAGATCCTTGCTCCAATATGCAGCTAAAGCATCGGCCGCAGAGATAGCGGTTATGCAACCTAAAACATCTGTAATTAAAGTTCTAAGTTTGTCCCCTAATTTTTTGCCAATTAATACTCCCAGCAAAGAACCCACAATGATGCTACAAATATTTATTACTGTTCCGATACCTGGAAACATTAAATGAACCTCGCAAAAGAAACTCCACCAAAAATCAAGCAATAAATGGCAAATGGGTAAAGTGTTCTGGTTTTAAACCAGCGGACTAAAAAAGTAACGCTGAAATAGGTAGCTATGAATGAAACTACTGAGCCAAGCAAAATAGGACCAAGCACTGTTTTGGTTTCAGAGGTGAATAATTCTGGCAATTTCAATACAGAAGCTCCAAGTATTACTGGCAGTGAAAGTAAGAACGCGAAATCTGAGGCTACCGAGTGGTTTAATTTTCGCAATAATCCAGCGCTCATCGTTACACCGAATCGACTAATTCCTGCAAATAATGCCAAGCTCTGCCCAAAACCAATTGCCAATGCGGTTTTATTATTTACTCGCCGATCAATCTCCGCATCTGAATCATGAAACTCATGTGCTAAATCACGTTTAGATAATCTCTCAGCTGTAATAAGAAGTAAGCCATTCAATGCCAAGAATGCACTCGAATATTCTGGTTTACCAAAAATAGATTGGAAGTAATCTCCTAGTACTATTCCTAAAACTCCAACTGGGATCGTAGCAATCACAATGTACGACATAACCTGAAAATGAGTGGATTTATAATTCTTTTCAACAAGAGCCCGGTAGGAACCTTTAAATAGCCGAATCCATCTTTTACGAAATACAATAAATAGCGCTACAGAACTTGCCAGATGCATCGCAATAGTGATGAGTAGGTATGCTTGATTTTCTTCGCTAATGAATTCGCGAAACGACCCACCAATCCAAGCTGGAATCAAGATTGCATGGCCCAGCGAAGATATTGGGAATAGTTCGGTTAAGCCTTGAATGAACCCAATAATTACTGCTTGCTCATAGGTAAAGTTCAATGTTTAACCGTTCTTTAGAAGATTATAAGATAGAGTTTAGCAGTGAGCGATAAGAATAATCCTTCAATTTGGATTCAAAAGATTGCAATATTGCTCAAACCCTCACGAACTATTCCTCATACGCCTTGGCGAGCCGATTCAACTTGGTCATTAGGTCTTGGCCGCTACCACCTGCAGCGATTAATAATTCTACTTTTTGGCTTATCAATTTTTGGCGTTGGAGAAGCTTTTTTAGTTGTTAGCTCTCTTGGTAATTCACCTTGGGTAGTTTTGTCCGAAGGCATTTCTCTTAACTCGCCCCTAAACATTGGTGAAGCCACTTTTTTGGTCTCTGTAATTGTTTTATTGTTTTGGATTCCGTTACGTCAGAAACCGGGATTTGGAACTCTAGCTAACATCGTAGTAATAGCGGCCGCCATTGAGTTAGGTTTACATGTTATTCCTGAAACTCAGATTACTTCAATAAAATATATCTATATTTTTATTGGAATTGCATTGGTCGGGGTTGGTTCTGCTTTGTATATAACTTGCGGACTTGGTACAGGTCCAAGAGATGGACTGATGACGGGCTTGCACTACAAAACCGGGGTTCGGGTA
>Ga0208362_1000062_pt1 | contig 31737 bp, 33 predicted proteins | sample LakMenEpi13Oct10_FD_150693 | JGI IMG/M metagenome (GOLD analysis project Ga0208362, IMG submission 150693) | Freshwater microbial communities from Lake Mendota, WI - 13OCT2010 deep hole epilimnion (SPAdes) | ecosystem: Environmental > Aquatic > Freshwater > Lake > Epilimnion/Euphotic zone ... | reverse complement strand
ATGGATTATTTCCAGGACGAGGTGTTGCAGGTCTTGGTGGTTGTGCAGTTGGAATTTGAGGTGTCACTGGTGTTTCGGAAACTTCTTCAGTTGGTGTAACAACTGGTTCAACTTTTTTAGGTGCAGCTACTTTTTTAGGTTTAGTTACTTTTGCAGGCATTGCTGCTTTAAGTCGATTAGCTACTGGAAGTTCAATTGTGGAAGATGCGGAACGAACGAATTCGCCCATTTCTTGTAATTTGGCAAGGACGTCTTTGCTTTCGTAGCCAAGCTCTGATGCGAGCTCATATACACGAATCTTGGACAACTTATATCTCCTGCCTTTACTAAGGACAGGGGTTAGTCCCGATCCTTAGGACACTAAAAGTAAAGCCTTCATTTCGAAGTGCTCATTTAGTGCTCATTGGTTTTTCTCCGTTTGGGAGTTGAAGTGACATCTCTTAGGGTACTTTACGACTGAATTCATTCAAGACTTGAGAGGTATTTAGCGCGCCGCTGAACTTGAGCGCCTTGTGAAAAGCCTTAGTTTTAACGGCCCAATTCAGGCATTCAAGTGATGGATGGATGTTGGCACCCCTGGAGCCAAGTCTATTTTTATGATCAATTACTAACTCTGCGTTAACTTGAATAATTCTGGTTAACAATTTCTTTTCTACTCGCTGCCTGCAACCTATACAAGTTCGAAGTGTTTGTTTTTCACTCATTCGACAATCGCACTTGAATTAGGTTTGGCATCAGATCTGATATCTATTTTCCAACCTGTTAAACGTGCTGCAAGCCGGGCATTTTGGCCCTCTCGACCAATTGCTAATGACAATTGAAAATCGGGAACAATTACTTGAGCTGATCTTAAATCCTGATCAACGACAGTGACACTACTTACTTTGGCAGGCGATAAAGCATTAGCGATAAACACAACTGGGTCTAAGGAAAAATCCACAATATCAATTTTTTCTCCACCTAATTCACTCATAACATTTCTTACTCGTTGACCCATTGGACCTATGCAAGTTCCTTTAGGACTTATTTGTGGATCATGAGTTAAAACAGCAATTTTTGTTCTATGACCAGATTCTCGTGCTACTGCAACAATTTCAACTACCCCTTGCAAAACCTCTGGTGCTTCTAATTCAAATAGTCCCTTAACTAATCCAGGATGAGTTCTAGACAAAGTGATTTGTGGACCTTTCTGTCCTTTTCTAACCGAAACAATAAAACACTTAATTCTTGAACCATGTTCATAAACTTCGCCGGGAACTTGTTCTTGCACCGGAATAAATCCTTCAACTCCATCAGCAATTTTCACATCAATTAACGATGGGTCTTTTCCTTGCTGAATAACACCAGAAATAATAGTGTTTTCGCGTTTTAAGAAATCTTTAAAAACTTGATCATCTTTCACATCTCGCATCTTTAAAAACAAAACTTGTTTTGCTGTTGCTGCTGCCACTCGAGCAAAATCAGCTGGTGTGTCATCAAATTCGCGCACCACTTTGCCTTCAGCATCTAATTCAGTTACTTTTACTTCGATGTGTCCACTAGTTCGATCCATCTTTACTTGCGCATTTGGGCTAGAGCCTGGATTCTTTTTGTAGGCAGCCAACAAGGCTTCCTCTATTGCAACGACAACTCTTTCCCATTGCATTTCGCGTTCTTTGACAAGTTGTTTTAGTGCCTTAATGTCAATATCCATTATTTACTACTTTTCTTAGGATTGAATTCAACTTGAACAAATGCTTTGTCAATCTTTTCAAAACTCAATGTTCGCGACTTACCTTTTACTTCTAAAACAACTTGTTCTTCATCAGATTCAATTATTCGACCAATTTCTGAATTAGATCCAAAATTTACTTTAACTAGACGTCCGTTATTTCTTCGCCAATGACGTGGTTTGGTTAAAGGTCTATCAACACCAGGAGATCCAACATCTAGTGTGTAGGGTTTTTCACCAAGTATTTCTCTTTGGTCTAATACTTCAGAAATCTGATTTGATATTTGTGCTACTTCATCTAAATTAATGCCACCGTCTTTGTCAACAAATACTTGTACTATGGAATTTTTGCCAGCAGATTTGATCTCTACGTCTTCTAAATCAAGTCCCAAGTTTTTGGCGATTGGCTCTAAAATTTGCAATATTTGTTCACGCGTGGACATGGGCAACTCCGTTGCGTGTAGGTCTTGCTGTTCAGTTGGGTCTTGCAGTTGTGCCTTAAGGGTAGCGCTAAATCATTATTCAAATACTTTTGAGTTCAATGGTCAATAGACTGGTACAAGACTTGAGAAAGGATGGGCAAAATGCTGAATAGACGAACACTTCTTCTCTCATCCAGCGTCATTGCCTTGTCTGCCTGTTCTGGAAATTCATTTATTGGATCAAAGCCAAGTGCTGATGAATTAATGGTCCAAGAATTCATTCAAAGAGAAACAGCCTTGGTGGATATTTATTTTGCAGGAATAAATCAAGAAAGAAGCTACAGAACTCAACTAATCCAACTGCGAGATCATCATTTGGACCACTTAACTCTTTGGACAAACGAAGTTTCTGCTACCCCAAACCCCTCTCCTACCGGTCTACAAGTTGCAAGTATTACGCAACTTTTATTAGCTGAAGAAGAACATCTAAATTTTTGCTTAACTTCTTGTCTTCTCACTGATGACAAACAAATACTTCAAAACATTGGGCAAATCTCATCCAGTGTTACACAACATATTTATTGGTTAAACAAAATGATTACCCCTGCGGTACCAAAACCAAATGCAAGATATGAAGGTTCAGATATTGAAGGTACAGAATGACAACATCTCCTAGCCCAAGTGTTTCTTTCAATAAGTCCGAAGAGGTAATTGAAAAAATAAAGATGGTTATTGAGGGTGAGAACGCTGCAGTTTGGGCCTTTGGCTATTTATTGTCTTTCATTCCAGATGAAAGTAAAGATTATGCATTCTCAGTCTTTAATCTACATCGAGACCATCGAGATAAATTTAGACTTAAATTAAGGGAATTGGGAATTACTCCGCCAAGACCAAAAGAAAATTATGATCTTCCAATAGTTGTTCAAGATATGGTTACTGCATATGAATTAGCTAGCTTTATCGAGAACCGTTTAATAGGAATCTATATACAACTCTATGTTTTGGAAGAAAGAGAAAACAGGTTAGAAACCCTGCAATATGCACTTGATGGATCTCTTCGAATTCTTGAATTCAAGCAAACACCTTTATCGCTTCCTGGAAGTATTTCTTAACCCCAGATTTGGAAAGCCAGGCGTAAAGCACTTGCAAATGCAACTGTGGCAACAATTATCTTTACAAACTTGGACCCTTTTCCAATTGCTGTTTTTGCACCAAAGATTCCTCCTGCAAAGTTTGCTACAGCCATAATCAAAGCAAGTGTCCAAATAATGGAACCAGTTATTGAAAAAATAATTACTGCTCCTAAGTTTGTTGCCAAGTTGACTACTTTGGCTCCAGCACTAGCAGCTAAATATTGTTTACCTAATGCACCAACAAATAAAGCGATCAAAAAAGCACCAGTTCCTGGACCAAATGCGCCATCGTAAAAACCTAAAGCCATTCCCCCAAAAACCATCACCACGTTACTTTTGAATTTTGAATTAATCTTTTGACTTTGCACATTTGGTGAAAAAAGTATCCATGAGCCAACTACCACTAACACAACAAGCACGATGGGTTCAAAAGCACTTCGTGGAAGATTTGTTGAAAAAATTGCACCTACTAAAGATCCAACAAATGCGATGATTGCCATTGGAATTGTGGCTTTAACTTCATCTGGCATTTTTTTGTAATAAGTATTAGTTGCTCCAGCTGTACCAAATATGCTTGATGCTTTATTTGTTCCCAAAAGTTGTGCAGGTGTGGCATTTGGAAGACCAAAAAGAAGTGCCGGAAATTGAATTAATCCTCCGCCGCCACCAATTGCATCTACCCATCCGGCAGCAAATGCAGCAAGCATTAGAAAAATTACAACGGTTAAATCTGGCATTTATTTGATTAATGATTTTAAATGTGTAACAAGCTCAGATATTTTAATGTCAACTCTATCACCAGTTTTACGGTTCTTTACTTCAACTAAACCTTCTACTAATTTCTTACCAACCACCACAATCCATGGTGCGCCTAATAATTCAGCATCATTAAATTTAACTCCTGGAGAAACATTTTTTCGATCATCAAACATTACAGAAATTTTCTGTGATTCCAAAGTTTGAGCAATCTTATCTGCTTCATTAAATATTGAATCTTCTTTTCCTGCAGCTACAAGATGGACATCAATTGGAGAAACATTGCCGGGCCAAACAATTCCTTGTTCATCATGGTTTTGTTCAACGATTGCAGCAACTGCTCTGGATACACCGATTCCATAAGATCCCATTGTTACAACTTGGGCTTTGCCATTTTCATCTAAAACTTTCAAGTCAAGTGCTTGTGCATATTTTTTACCTAATTGAAATATGTGTCCAATTTCAATACCTCTAGCAATTTCTAATTTTTTCGAACACTTGGGACAAGTATCGCCTTCTTTAACTTCTGCTGCTTCGATGAAACCATCGGTCTCAAAATCTCGCCCAGCAACTAAATCGTAAACGTGTTTACCTGCAATATTTGAACCAGTAATCCATCTTGTCCCTTTAACAATTCTTGGGTCAACTAAAAATTTTATTTTGCTTGTTGATTTAAGTCCTAATGCTTGGGGACCTATGTAACCTTTAACTAAAGCTGGGTATTTAGGAAAATCTGTTTCTTCAAAAACTCTCACGGTTGCAGGTGAAACTGCTGCTTCGAGTCTTCGCATATCTACTTCGCGATCACCAGGAACTCCGACAACTAATGGTTCATTTTTACCATCAGGATGTGTAAGCATGACTACCACGTTTTTTAAAGTATCAGCACTTGTCCAATCACGATCTGCTCTTCTTAAATCTTTTCTTGAATTTGATATCTCAACTAAAGTTTCAATTGTTGGAGTGTTAGGTGTATCTTCAACATGAAATGCGGGCACATCTGAATAATCAATATCTTTTACTAAAGGTGTAGTAACTGCCTCAACATTTGCTGCATAATCACAAGCTTGACATTTAACGTAAGTGTCTTCTCCAAATTCACATGGAGCTAAAAATTCTTCACTCTTAGAACCCCCCATCGCTCCTGACATTGCTGAGACAATTACGTAATCTAATCCCAGTCTTTTAAAAGTTTTAATATAGGCATCACGATGCTTTTGATATGAAATCTCTAAACCATTTTGATCAATATCAAAAGAGTAAGCATCTTTCATGACAAACTCTCTACCTCGAAGAATTCCAGCTCTTGGTCGCGCTTCATCACGATATTTTGTTTGAATTTGATAAATAACTAAAGGTAAATCTTTATAGGAACTGTAAAGATCTTTCACCATTAAAGTAAACATTTCTTCATGGGTTGGTCCAAGTAAATAGTCCACACCGCGTCTATCTTTTAGTCGAAATAAATTAGGTCCATATTCAGTCCAACGATTAGTTGCCTCGTATGGCTCTATTGGTAATAGTGCAGGGAAATGAACTTCTTGAAAGCCTGCTAAATCCATTTCTTCTCTAACTATTTCTTCAACTTTTCTATAGGTTAAATAGCCCAAAGGTAACCAACTAAAAATTCCTGGAGCAACTCTTCTTACATATCCGCCTCGAGTCAATAATTTGTCACTTGGCACAACAGCATCAGCAGGATCTTCTCTGAGGGTGCGCAAGAAATATGTAGACATTCGAAGCAACATGGAAACAGCCTACTTCTTATTTATAAATTAGAAGAGAACCGTTGCAAATGTGGAGTGTTCTTGAAAACCCACTGATTTATAAACTGCGCGTGCTCTCTCGTTGTAATCATTCACATACAAGCTCACCCGTGGAGCAAAATTTTTGCGAGTTAAATCAACCACAGCAGCCATTCCTGCTTTCCCGTAATTTCTCCCCCTAAGTTGTGGGGGCACCCAAACTCCTTGAACTTGGCAAACCTGTTGGGTCGAAACCCCAATCTCTGCCTTAAATGTAACTTGAGATTGATCGATTCTGGCAAACATTTTTCTTTGTTGAATAACTTCCGCAATTCTTGCTCGATAGATTTGTTCACTACTTCCCAAAACTGGTGAAACACCTACTTCTTCAGTAAACATCGAGACACATGCCGGCAATAACAAATCTAAATCTCGAATCACAGCAGGTTTAACTAGTGGATCTGGTGCTAATAGTGGAGCATCATCAATTACCAATAGAGGTTGATGTTCTCTTATTTCTCTGGGCTTATGCCAAAAAGGTTTTATTAAATTCCACAAATCTAAAACTTCTTGCCTATCTCCAACAATAGATGATGCTCTTCTTGGTGAATCAAGCAAATATTGGGCAAAAGCAACTCGAGAATCAGAGTTTGTTCCCAGTGGAACAATATTTGCTCCGTTATAAAGAGCAGATTCGATAACAGAGTTATTCTCAAATACACTTATTTCGTTTTGCGTTGACCACAAATTGTGTTGTAGGTCTTCTAATTTACTAACAAAAAAACAGTTACTTACAGGATCTTTTAAAGCAATACTTCTTACTTGGTCAATATCAGTGCGAAGCATTGGTCGCACATTTTTATTACTTGACCAATACCGTAGGTTCACCGGCCACACTTTCGCCCATCTCTTTAGCGATTCGCGTTGCCTCTTCAATTAGTACTTGGACAATTTCAGATTCAGGAACTGTTTTAATTACTTCGCCTTTAACAAATATTTGACCTTTACCATTTCCTGATGCCACACCTAAATCTGCTTCGCGTGCTTCACCTGGACCATTTACAACACAACCCATAACAGCTACTCGCATCGGAACTTTAAATCCTTGCAACGCTGCAGTTACTTGTTCAGCCAGTGTGTAAACATCAACCTGGGCACGACCACAAGATGGACAAGAAATAATTTCAAAGCCACGTTTCTTTAAATTGAGTGCTTCTAAAATTGCAATACCAACTTTTACTTCTTCAACAGGAGGTGCGGATAGCGAGACTCGAATTGTGTCACCAATTCCTTTACTTAACAGCGCCCCAAATGCTGTAGCTGATTTGATTGTTCCTTGAAACGCAGGACCTGCTTCTGTGACACCAAGGTGTAATGGGTAATCACATGCGGCAGCAAGTTTTGTATAAGCAGCAACCATCACAACTGGATCATTGTGCTTAACAGAAATTTTTATATCACGAAAATCATGTTCTTCAAATAATGATGCTTCCCAAAGTGCTGATTCCACTAAGGCATCAGGAGTTGCTTTACCGTATTTTTCTAACAATCTTTTATCTAGCGAACCAGCATTAACACCGATTCTAATTGGAATACCTGCATCTTTTGCAGCTTTTGCAATTTCTCCAACGCGATCATCAAATTGTTTTATGTTTCCTGGATTAACTCTAACTCCTGCGCATCCTGCATCGATTGCAGCAAAAACATATTTTGGTTGAAAATGAATATCGGCAATGACAGGAATTGATGATTTTTTTGCAATTGCTGACAACGCATCTGCGTCATCTTGACTAGGAACAGCAACTCTTACTGCTTGACAACCTGAAGCTGTTAATTCAGCTATTTGTTGCAAAGTTGCATTCACATCTGCAGTTAAAGTTGTGCACATTGATTGAACAGATACCGGTGCATCACCACCAATTTCTAATGGATGGGAATGATGCTTCAAAGTTATTTTGCGACTTTTTCGTCTTGGTGCCAATACTGGAGGTGGTCCTTCAGGTATTCCCAAGTTAATTGCGGTCATAACTTAATCCTATCCCCCAAGTCGAATTGGGTTAACAACGTCGACGTAAAGAAGCAACATTGATAAACCTATTAATAATATTGCCACGGAATATGCGAAGGGCAACATTTTTGATGTGTCTGCAGGACCTGGATCTGGTTTTCTGCGCAATTTCGCAAAACTTCTTCGCAAACCTTCATAGATTGCTCCAGCTACGTGACCACCATCAAGAGGTAAAAGGGGCAATAGATTAAATAAAAACAACGCCATATTCAATCCACCAGCAAGATTTAACAAAGTGGCAAATCTCCACATACCTGGAATCTCGGCAGCAGCAATTTCGCCACCAACTCTTGTTACTCCCACAATTCCAACTAAGCCTTCAGGATCTCTTTGCTCACCTAAAAATGCTGCCCCAAATAATTGGCCTACTCGCTCAGGTAAATTCCACAAAACTTGACCAGTTCCAACAGTGATATTTACTAAAACATCAAAGACACTATTGATTGATTGTCTTTCCATAATTATTTGTGGAGCAATTCCTAAGTATGGAGTTGGTTCATTTGCCACTTCTGAATTTGCTGAACTAGGTCTAGTAGCTAGCACAATTTCTGCAGTTAAATTTAATTCTTTCCCATCACGTAAAACAGTAATTTCTACATTGCCTTCTTTACTTTCTCGAATACCATTTGCTAAAGCTTCCCAGTCAGTAATTTCTTTTCCGTCAAAAGAAATAATTTTGTCACCATCTTTAATCCCTGCACTTAATGCTGGAGAAGCAGTAGTTCCTGGTAAACAATTGCCTAGAACGTCAACTTCACTTGGTAAACATGTAACTACTTGTTTGACTTCATTTGTTGCAGCAGGAAAACCAATTCCTGCAAATGAGATTGCGAAAAACACAAACGCTAAAACCAAATTCATAAATGGGCCACCAAACATCACGGTGAGCTTTTTGGGGACACTCAATTTGTAAAAGACTTTATTTTCATCTTCTGGCCCGATTTCTTCCAAACTTTGTTGTCTGGCGCTGTTGACCAAATCAGCAAAAGGTCCCTTAGCAATTTCTCCATCTTTTGCAGGAGGAACCATTCCAATCATTCGGATATAACCGCCTAGTGGGATTGCCTTAACGCCGTATTCAGTGTCACCTTTTTGTTTCGACCAAATTGTTGGTCCAAATCCAATCATGTATTGAGTTACTTTTACCCCAAATTTTTTTGCAGGCGCTAAATGGCCTATTTCATGAAGTCCGATAGAAAGCATTATTACTAAGACTAAAAAAAGAATTCCAACTATTTCCAATTAAATCGAAACCTTTGCAATTAGATCTTTGGCAGAGCTTCTAGCTTTTTCATCTGCTCTAAGAAGCTTCTCTAAAGTTAACTCATTATTTGAAACTAGTTCTTTGTTATTCAAGTGGTTATCTAAAACAGTATTCACAATTTCAACTATAGACAAAAATGGGAGTTTTCGCTCTATGAAAGCATTTACACACTCTTCATTAGCTGCATTCATAACAGCAGGAGCGCTTCCACCAGATTGCCCAGCTTTTCTGGCCACAGACAATGCCAAGAACACTTTTTCATCAACGGCTTCAAAGTTCCAAGTTGAAGATTTAGACCAATCAATAGCAGGAGAAATTTCATTCAACCGATCAGGCCAGCTAAGAGCTAATGCGATTGGAACTTTCATATTTGGCGGAGATGCTTGTGCCATTGTTGAGCCATCGATGAACTCAACCATTGAGTGAACTATTGATTGAGGATGAATCACAACTTCAATATTTTTAAAATCTATTCCGAAAAGTAAATGAGCCTCAATTACTTCTAAACCTTTGTTCATTAATGTTGCGGAATTAATTGTCACGACTTGTCCCATGGACCAAGTTGGATGTTTTAGGGTTTCTTCCAAACTTACTTTTTCAAGTTCACTTTTTGTTTTACCTCTGAACGGTCCCCCACTTGCGGTAAGAATTAGTTTCTTTACCTGATCTTTATTTTCTCCCCTTAAGCATTGAGCAAGAGCTGAATGCTCTGAGTCAACAGGAATTATTTGATTTTCTCCTGCTAAATCTAAAACGAGTTTTCCCCCAATAACTAAAGATTCTTTATTGGCCAAAGCTAATTTAGATCCTGCTTTCAAAGCTGAAATTGTTGCTGCAAGTCCAGCAGCACCAGTTATTCCGTTAAGGACAACATCACATTCAAGTGAGGCAATTTCAGCACTACTATCTTTGCCAGCAATTATTTGGGTTTTGGATGAATCAATTAAATTCTTTAATTTAGTAGCAGAATCCTCATCAATAACTGAAACTTTCTTTGGGTGAAATTGGTTAACCTGCTGAGCAAGCAATTCAACATTTTTGCCAGCGGAAAGTCCAACTATTTCAAATTTGTCTATGTGACTTTGAACAACTTCTAAACCTTGAGTTCCTATGGATCCTGTGGAACCCAGCACTGTTATTCGGCGTTTTGGCACACTCCAATTGTGCGATATTGCTGATTACGCGTAATCTTGCGGTAGGAAATTAAGCACAGGAGCAACATGTCAAGCAAAATTGTCGGCGGTCCAACTCTGGAACAAAAGCGTCGAATTGTTACTGCTATTCCGGGCCCGAAGTCTGTTGAAATGCAAAAACGTCGTGTTGATGTTGTTAGTGCTGGTGTGAGCAGTACTTTGCCTGTTTATGTAAAAAGAGCCGGTGGCGGAATTATTGAAGACATTGATGGCAATTCATTTATTGATTTAGCTTCAGGAATCGCTGTTACTACAGTTGGCAATTCAAATCCCAGAGTAGTTGCAAACGTTCAAGAAGCAGTTGAGCAATTCACCCACACTTGTTTCATGATCGCACCCTATGAGTCATATGTTGAAGTTTGTGAAGCACTTTCTAGATTAACTCCAGGAAAACATGCCAAAAGATCTGCTCTGTTTAATTCGGGAGCTGAAGCATTGGAAAATGCGGTAAAGATTGCTCGTTATTTCACAAAGCGCGATGCTGTGGTTGTTGTTGAACACGGATATCACGGAAGAACTAATTTAACTATGGCAATGACTGCAAAAAATATGCCTTACAAAAAAGGTTTTGGCCCATTTGCTCCAGAAATTTATCGCGTCCCAACTTCTTATCCATTCCATGATGGTTTAAGTGGCAGCCAAGCTGCAGCACATGCCATTTCAAGAATTGAAAAAGAAGTCGGCGCTGATCAAGTAGCAGCAATTGTTATTGAACCAATTCAAGGAGAAGGCGGATTCATTGTTCCTGCTCCAGGATTTTTAAGTGCTCTATCTAAATGGGCCAAAGAAAACAATGTTTTGTTTATTGCAGATGAAGTACAAACTGGTTTTGCTAGAACTGGTGACATGTTTGCTTCTGATCATGAAGGAATAGTTCCAGATTTAATAACTATGGCAAAAGGAATGGGTGGTGGACTTCCTGTCGCTGCAGTTACTGGTCGAGCTGATGTCATGGATTCAATTCATCCAGGTGGACTTGGCGGAACTTATGGCGGAAATCCAATTGCACTTGCTGGAGCACTTGGTGCAATTGAAACTATTGAAAAAGATGACCTAGTTAAATCAGCAAAGCATATTGAATCAATAATGCTACCTAGATTACAAAACATGGCCAAACAACATCATTTAATTGGTGATGTCAGAGGTCGAGGTGCAATGATTGCAATCGAAATCGTTAAACCAGGAACAACAACACCTGATCCTGATGTAACAACAAAAATTGTTAAATCATGTCATGCTGAAGGAGTTTTAGTGTTAACTGCTGGAACTTATGGAAATGTTTTGAGATTTCTTCCTCCCCTAGTAATTAGTGATGAATTACTAAATGAAGGACTTGATGTACTAGAAAAAGCTATCGCTTCAGCTAGTTAGTTTTTTTAAAAACGGCAAGATATGCGGGATGAATTGGAATTAATCTAGTAAGCCAAGCAGGAAAATGTGGCAAAAAAGAATCTCTTAAAGTTATCAGCCCATTTTCTTCAAACATTCTTCTAATTTCAGAACCCTTTGGCCTGTAAATGTGAGTTGGATCTGAGTCATATAAATATTTATATTCCCATTTATTAAATGCATTATTAATTGTTGGTAAGTGCACAAGAGTGATTCCCCCTGGATTAAGTGCATCAGAGATTGCTTTTATTCCTGCAGCAGGATTTGGTAAATGTTCAATCACATTTATGGCAAGAACTAGGTCAAATTTATTATCAAAAGCTACCCCGTTTTGAATATCAGCAACTTTGAATTCTCTTTGAGGAGATCTTTTTTTAGCAACTTCGATAGCGTGTTCCGAAATATCTGATCCACAAACCCTTTTGGCCGTATCAAAATAATCAAGTAGCCATCCATAACCACAACCGATATCCACTACGTGCGCATCTTGTAAGTCCCTTGAGCCATACTTAGCAAACATTTTTACCAATAAATTGTCGCGGATTTTATCTATTTTTGTTTGACTTGGATTTCCCATTTCATCAGTTGCGCCATATAAATTTGCGAAATAATCCTTTGAGTCAAAAGTTTCATTGAAATTTTTAGGATCGTTATCATTTATATTCATTTTTACTCTTTACCTAAATAGCACTCGCTGCTAATTGTCCACAAGCCCCGTCAATTTCGCGGCCCCTGGTATCTCTAACTGTTACGGCTATATCTGATTGTTCAAGTATTTCCACAAATGTTTTTTCATCTTTTGGATCTGAGGCCGTCCACTTTGATCCAGGAGTTGGATTAAGCGGAATCAAATTCACGTGCACATCTTTTCCTCTTAACAAATTTGCCAGTTGCTTGGCTTGAAGAACCTGATCGTTGATGGATTTAATCATTGCGTATTCAATCGAAACTCTTCTTCCACTTTTTTCTGCATACTTCCAAGATGCATCCAATACTTCTTTAATTGGATATCTTTCGTTAATGGGCACGAGGGTATCCCTTAACTCATCTGTTGGTGCGTGCAAACTTACTGCCAACCGAACGGGTAATCCAAGTGCTGCTAAATCATTAATTCTTGGAACTAACCCCACAGTGCTAACGGTTATATTTCTGGCACTAATTCCTAATCCTTCTGGTGATTCATCATGAATTCGGTGAATTGTTTGCACAACAGCGTTGAAGTTTGCCATTGGTTCACCCATACCCATGAAAACTATGTTGGAAAGTCTTGATGGACCATCGGGTAACAAACCTTGCGCTGCATATCTTGCACCCACTTGAACTTGGGCAACAATTTCTGCGGCTGAAAGATTTCGCTTTAATCCACCTTGACCAGTTGCACAAAATGGGCAAGCCATCCCACAACCGGCTTGCGAAGATATACAGATAGTTGTGCGATTTGGATAATGCATTAACACACTTTCAATTAACAAACCATCATGTAATTTCCACAAGGTTTTAACTGTGTTACCACCATCAGCTTTTTGAACTTTTAGCTCTGTTAATAACTTAGGAGTTAATAATTCTGAAATTCTTTGGCGATCTTCTGCAGGTAGATCAGTCCACTCTTGATAATTATCTGATAACTGCCCAAACCAATGTCGACTTACTTGATCTGCTCTAAATCCTGGTAAACCTAATTCTTCAGCAAACTTTTTTCTTTCCTTCAATGGAAAATCAGCAATATGTTTAGGAGTTTTTTTACGATTACTTTCTTTTTCGTCTTCAATTATTTCTAACATTTAATTAAACCCCACAAATAATCCAAACAACAAAAACGAGACAAGAGCATTTGGTGCCAGTGAATCTAGTCGATCAAACATTCCGCCATGGCCTGGAATTAAAGAAGAGAAATCTTTGATATCTAGTTTTCGTTTTAAGTAACTTTCGAATAAATCTCCAGCAGTACCAAAGATGGCTAAACTAATTCCTAAAATTATTGCCTGATTAGTATTTATCTCCACAAAATATGGGCCAACAAACACAGCAAAAACTGAAGCAAATATTAATGAACCAAGTAATCCTTCATATGATTTTTTGGGTGAAATACTTGGAGCGATTCGATGCTTACCGATTAACATCCCAGTTAGATAACCACCTGTATCACTAAGTGCTGTTATGGCAATAAATAAGAAAACTCTGCCGGCACCATCTTCAGTTCTTAACATCAACATTGCTAAGGAGCCAAAAACTCCGAGATAAGTGAATGTAAAAAATGAGATGCCAAAGATAGAGAAAAAACTAGACTCTTTTCTTGATAGATATGCAAAAATTATGTTAAGGACTAATGCACCCGCATAGGCAGTGGCTAAACCTTGCACTCCATTTACGGCTGTCAATATTGTCATGGCAATGATTGAAATTGCTACCAAAGAATAGGAAATTTGAATATTCTTCTTTTCTACCCATTGAGTTGATATTTCGTGCGATGCCAACAGCAATGCAGCTAAAGCAAGAAATACAAAAACATATTTGTTTATAAACAGAGTTAAAACCACTAAAAGAATAAGTCCTAAACCAATAGCTGTTGCTAAAGGCAGATTCCTACCGGTTTGAATTTTTCCCACGATTGGACTTTAACCCAAATCTCATTAAAAAGAGGTTTTACTTAAACCTCTAGGAGTTCAGATTCTTTATGCTTAAGCACATCATCGATCGCGTGCACGCCTTTATTCGTAATTTCATCAAGTGCTTTCTCGGCTCTTTTGACTTCATCTTCACTGGCTGCGCCATCTTTTTTTGACTTATCAAGAGCATCTTTGGCGTTTCTTCTAATATTTCTTATTGAAATTCTGGCATCCTCAGCTTTATTCTTTGCTACTTTGATAAATTCTCTACGGCGCTCTTCAGTTAGTTGAGGAATCGCAACTCTAATAATCCCACCATCATTTGATGGGTTGACACCTAAATCACTTTCTCTAATCGCTTTTTCAATTGCTTGAATAGCTCCCTTATCAAAAGGTGTAATTATGATCATTCTTGCTTCTGGTGTTTGAAAAGTTGCCATTTGATTTAACGGAGTTTGCGTGCCGTAGTAATCAGCAGAAATTTTATTGAACATAGAGGCATTTGCTCTGCCTGTTCTAATTGTTGCAAAGTCTTCCTTTGCAACTTCTATTGCTTTGTCTATTTTTAGTTGTGCTTCTTTAAGTGTCGCATCAGTCATAATTAGGCTCCTTGAATTATGGTGCCAATATTTTTACCGGCAACAGCTTTGGCAATGTTGCCATCTTCTAATAAATTAAACACTACGATCGGTAAATTGTTATCACGACATAAACTTATTGCTGTTGCATCAGCAACTTTTAATCCTTTTTGCAAGACTTCGTCGTAGGTTAATTTGTCGAATTTAACGGCACCAGGATTTTTTCTTGGATCAGAGTCATAAACTCCATCTACTCCTTTGGCCATCAGCACAACTTCAGCACCAATTTCTAAAGCTCTTTGCGCTGCAGTTGTATCGGTGGAAAAAAATGGTGCTCCAAGTCCTGCACCGAAAATTACGACTCTTCCTTTTTCTAAATGTCGAATTGCTCTGCGTGGGACATAGGATTCTGCAACTTGGCCCATGGTAATTGCTGTTTGAACTCTGGTTTCAACTTTTTGTTTTTCTAGAAAATCTTGAAGAGCTAAACAGTTCATTACTGTTCCAAGCATTCCCATGTAATCTGCGCGGGCTCTATCCATACCGCGCTCAGATAACTGTGCACCACGGAAATAATTTCCACCGCCAATTACCACAGCAACTTGGGCGCCATCTTGAACAACTTCAGCAATTTGTCCGGCAATACTTGAAACAACGTCTGGATCAACACCTAATGCTCCACTTCCGGCAAATGCTTCGCCAGAAAGTTTTAGCAGGACGCGTCCATAACGTTTCGACATTTAGCTTTGGCCAACCTTGAATCTGGCGAACTGTTTAACAGTCACTCCATTTTCTTTTAAGTGTTCAGCAATAGTTTTTTTATTGTCTCTGACCCAGGCTTGCTCTAATAAGCAAAAGTCTTTGTAATAAGAACCGACTCGGCCTTCAACAATTTTTGTGATTGCAGCTTCTGGTTTTCCTTCTTCACGAGCTGTTTGTTCAGCAACACGTTTTTCAGATTCAATTACTTCTACTGGCACACTTTCGCGAGTTAAATAAATTGGCGCCATTGCAGCAATTTGTTGGGCAACATCTTTGGCAACTTGTTCATTTTCCTTGTCTAGTTGCACCATCGCCCCAACACCTGCTGGAAGTGAAGGATCTGGTTTGTGTAGATAGACAGAAACATATCCACCTGAGAATTGGGCAAATCTTCTTATTTCTACTTTCTCACCCATAAATGCATTTGCTTCATCTAATAACTGTTTGACTGATTTTCCATCTGACTCAAGACTCATAAGCGCATCAACATCTTTAGGCTTGTTGCTCAAAATCAAATTAGCAACCTTATCTCCTAATTTGATGAAATCATCAGTCTTTGCCACAAAGTCTGTTTCGCAGTTAACTTCAACAAAAGCACCATCGGTCTTATTGCTAACTAAACCTGAAACTATTCCTGCAGAAGCATTACGACCTTCACGCTTACCAACATCTTTGGCACCTTTAACTCTTAAGAGTTCAACGGCTGCATTGAAATCGCCATTAGTTTCATCCAAGGCTTTCTTGCAGTCCATCATACCCGAGCCAGTTTTTTCGCGTAACTTCTTTACATCTTCTGCAGTGTAGTTTGACATTTTACTTTTATTTTCCTCTTCGAGTTTTAGTTAGTTACTTTTCTTCAGGTGTTTCGGTAGCTACTGCTTCTGCAACTGCTTCAGTATTTCCAGCTAATAATTCTTTTTCCCAGTCAGCTAAAGGCTCAGCAATTACTCCTGCTGCATCAGCATTCTTAGTTGAACGAAGTTGCAAACCTTCTGCCACCGCATCAGCAATAACTCTTGTTAGAAGAGATATTGATCTGATTGCATCATCGTTTCCTGGAATTGGGAAGTTAACTTCATCTGGATCACAGTTTGTGTCAAGAATTGCTACAACCGGGATTCCTAGTTTGCGAGCTTCATCCACAGCAATTTGTTCTTTTTTAGTATCAATAACCCAAAGCACACTTGGTACTTTGGTCATATCTCTAATACCACTTAAAACTGAATCTAATTTATCTTTTTCGCGACGCATCATCAAAAGTTCTTTTTTGGTGTAACCAGAACTGGTGTCGTCAAAATTAATTAATTCAAGTTCTTTTAGTCTTTGAATTCTTTTTTGAATGGTGCCAAAGTTTGTAAGCATTCCACCTAGCCAACGCTGGGTTACAAATGGCATTCCCACTCTTTTTGCTTGCTCATGAATTGCTTCATGTGCTTGGCGTTTTGTGCCAACGAACATGATTGAGCCACCGCGAGCAACAGTGTCTTTGATGAATTCGTATGCCTTATCAATAAAGGCTAAGGATTGAGTTAGATCGATTACATAAATGCCATTGCGTTCAGTCAAGATGAAACGTTTCATCTTTGGATTCCAACGACGGGTTTGATGCCCGAAGTGAACACCTGACTCAAGCAATTGGCGCATTGTTACTACGGCCATGAAAATGTCCTTCTTCTGCTTATTTAGTTTTTAATTAAACAAGCTGTTTGGTTGTTTTGAATTAATCAATTTGATTAATTCACCTGACATCCGCTCATTTGCATTAGCGCTACAAGATTTCTGTAGACCGTGCCCGCAAGTGGTCTGGGGTGAATTTCTTCCAGCTACCGGATGTGCGAAGTCACCTGAATTATTAGTCCTGGTGCTAAAAGTAAATATTACTTACGACCAATCACCCCTATTTCTCTTACCCCTAAAGACTCTTCCCACAGGCCTTGTTTACACACAAATAAACAGCAATTCTGAGTTGGGTTTGTTCAAAAACCTGAAGAATATCTAAATGCCTATTTTTGTGTTGTTAGCCAGTTTGATCCTGATTCCCCCAATACCGGGGGCAATTCAGGTAAAAGATTTTGATTTGCCCAAAGAAATTTTTGCCAGTGGACATCGAGGAGTTGACTACGTATCAACTTTTGGCACACCTGTTGTTGCAGCAGCAGATGGTGTGATTACCCATGCTGGCGTAATAGCAAATAGATGGACAATAAGTGTGACACATAATGAACTTCGCACAACTTATGAACCTGTTAAACCGATAGTTAAAATGGGAGACTTTGTTAAGCAAGGTGAAATAATTGGTTATTTACAACAAATTGGTTCCCATTGTTTTCCTAAAAGTTGCCTACATTTTGGATTAAAGCAAGGCAAGAATTATTTGAATCCTATTATTACCAATTCTAGAAAATATCCTCGATTACTTCCTTTGTATTCTTAAGCTCTTGGATGAGCATTTGCAAAAACTTCTCTTAGTCTTTCAATTGTTACGTGGGTATATTTCTGGGTTGTAGCAAGAGATGAATGTCCCAATAGTTCTTGCACAATCCTTAAATCCGCTCCTCCTTCCAACATATGCGTTGCAGCACTATGTCTTAAATCATGTGGGGAGACATTAACTAAACCTTCAACTTTTGCTATTGCGTTAGTCAAAATTCTTCTAACTTGTCTTGTATCTAAGCGTTTTCCTTTAGTGCCTAAAATCAATGCATTACCTGATTTTTCATTAGCCAATTCTGCCCTAGCTTTTGTTAGATAGGTTTGAATTGCTTCTTTTGCAGGTTGACCAAAGGGCACTACTCTTTCTTTATTTCCTTTACCGATAACTCTCATAGTGCAACGTGTTAAATCTAGATCTTTAATATCAAGTCCTGTTAATTCACTAACTCTTATTCCGGAGGAATAAAGCACTTCCAAAATCGCGTGATCTCTCATTCGAATTGTCACAGAATTTTCTTCATCATCTAGTTTTGAGGCAGTTTGCATTAAATTACTTGCCTGTTTTTGAGCTAAGACATTTGGCAAAGTTCTATTGACTTTAGGTGATATCAATCGAACTGCAGGATCAGTTTTGATTAAACCTTTTTGAAATGCCCAAGTACTAAAAACCCTAACTGTGCTACTTCGTCTAGAAATAGTTGAATTTGAAGACCCTTTCTTCTTTTGGTCTGCTAGCCATAATCTAAAGGTGTTTAACTCTAAAGAATCTAAATTCTTAATTCCTGTCGCTGAAGCAAATTCAAGGAAGAGTTCTAGATCTGTTTTGTATGTTCGAACAGTATTTGGACTTCTATTTTTTTCTATCTCAAGATATGTCACAAAATTCTTCACCACATCGCTGAACCAATCTGATGAATTTGTCATAACTTAATATTCCCACATCTTTTATAAATACTGCTTACAAACCTACCTTTGTTGGGATTTGACCTAAAGGCAGAATCAATTCCAATATCTGTTGGAAGTTACTTACTGACTCAGCTTCCCTATTTCTGATCAGCTCATTTGTTCCCACACTTGAAGTTGAATTAATCGAACCAGGAACAGCCAAAACAAGTCTGTGTAACTTTAAAGCATGTCTGGCAGTAGAAAGTGCGCCAGAAATTTCTGCTGCCTCCACCACCACAGTCGCTTTGGAAAGAGCCGCAATAATTCTGTTTCGGTCTAAAAAGTAATTCTTTGTTGGGCTTCTTCCTGGAGGATACTCACTAATTATGAGTCCATTGTTGTTTATCTTTTCAAATAAAAAATCATTTTTTGAAGGATAAAGTTTATTTAAACCATTTGCTTGCACACAAATTGTTGCACCTTTTGCATTAAGTGCTCCGTGATGACTTGCAGTATCAATTCCGATTGCTCCCCCAGAAACCACACTAAAACCAATTGCGCCTAAATCAAATGCAAATTCTCCCGCAATGCTATTTCCATAAATTGTTGATTTTCTTGTCCCCACAATAGAAATACATTCTGAATTTATCAATTCAATGTTGCCTTTATAAAAGATGCCAAATGGCATGTTAGAACCTAAGTCGTTTAAAGATTTAGGCCAATCTGCATGATTTGAAGCCATATATTGGATTGAATTTGTGTTAAGCATTTCTCTTAGTTGTTCAATATTTTCAAAGCTACTTAATCTAAGTTTTCTTCTTTTCTCGAAAGCATTTGTTACTTGGCTGGCATTAATTAGTTTGAGGGTTTCAAATGCCCCAAAATTTGTGACATTTTTCCAAGTCGATTGATCACAAGTATCAGAGATCCAACTCAAGGCCAAAAATGCGTCGTCTTCAGAAAGAATATTTTTCATTAATCAATAATGACTAATTTGAGTAGGTATTTGTTTTAATTTATTTAAACTGTGAATAACTGAAAGCTGTGGATAAGTTTAATTACCCAGAATCTTTTGCCACTCTTGGCGATAAAGTGAGTCTTTTGCAGCATCCATAATGATGAAGAATTTAACCATTTTAAATTGCTCTTCACTTGGAAATACCCATCTATTCTGAGCCAATTCGGGGTCTAGTTTCTTAGCCTCTTCTTGAGCTCCAACTACTGGGCTGACATATCCAACATATTGAGCAACTTCAGCTGCTATTGCTGGTTGATAAAAATAATCAACTACTTTTTCGGCAAACTCTTTGTTTTCAGACCCTGAAGGGATAAGTAAATTATCTGCAAAAACTAAACCACCAGATTCTGGTACTTCAAAACCAAAATCGCCACCTAATTGCCATAAGTCACCTGCATACCCAACAATTGCTGCAACGTCGCCATTTTCTAACGCTAAAGCAGATTCATTTCCAACTATTTGTTGAATCTGACCAGAATCAATTTGGCTTTTCACATATTCAAGAGCTTTTACAAATTCTTCATCGGTGAAATTGTTCAAATCTGCACCAAGCCAAGCCATAACTAGAGGAATTGAATCAGCCATTTCTGAAGACATCAATATTTGACCTTTAAGTCTTGGGTCAAAGAATTGGTCCATTGATGAAATCTGGTCAACGCCTAATAAATCTTTAATTTTTTGTTTGTTAAAACCAATACCTGTAAAACCTGACTGCCAAGGAACCGTAAATTTTCTCTCAGGGTCATATGCTGCACCTAGATATGAGGGAATCAAATTATTAACAACATTGGGCATATTAGTTTTATCGAATTGCTCTACGAAACCATTTCTAATCCAAGGCATCACAAAATCATCTGTAACCACGATCAAATCCCGACCGATTGAATCTCCTTTATCTAATAATGGTTTTACTTTAGAAAAGAATGCCGCGTTGTCATCAATATCTTCTGTGTAAGAAATATTTATACCTAAATCTTTTTCGCAGCTTTCAACAAGAGGAAATGCGCTTTGCTCATCAACGGGCATATACAGAGTAAAATTTGACCAATTAACTGTTACAGCTTGTGAATTAGTTTCCGAATCTGAACTGGTTGAACATGAACCAAGTGAACCTACGACAGGAATTGCTAAAGAAGAAATAGCAACATTTTTTAGTAAATTGCGCCTTCCTAGTTGGGGACGCGGGGGCAATGGATCAGTCACTTCACCTCACTAAAAGTCTTAGCGGTCTTCTAACAATGGTCTTGCGTGATTAACAGTTTTACCATCTTTTAATGCTTTTCGTCTAGCCGCAATTCCAGAAAGAGCTTCCAAAACAACCCGGTTAGCCAACAAAGCAGTAATTTCTGCATGGTCGTAGGCAGGAGCTACTTCAACTACATCCATTCCCACAACAGGCAATTCAATAGAAATTTTTCTCACCGCATCCAAAAGTTGTCGAGAGGTCAATCCCCCAGGTTCAGGAGTTCCAGTACCTGGAGCAGATCCTGGATCAACAACATCAATGTCAACACTTAAGAAAATTCCATCTACATCCTTGATGGCATTTTTCATAACTTCATCCAAAATAACTTCGAAACCGCGTGAAACTATTTCACTCATTTCATATGAGCGCATTTCTTGTTTTGCCATCCAAGCCAGAATGTCTTCTGGTGGCCAATAACCTCTTAAACCAATTTGAAAGAATTTACTTCCTTTAACAGCACCTGATTCAATTAACTGTCTCATTGGTTGACCATGGCCTACTAATGAACCAAAAGTTATTTCGCCAGTATCAGCATGGGCGTCAAAATGTAAAATAGCAATTTTTCCCCAGCCAACTGCTTTAGCAACACCTGTGGCATTTGGCCAAGTAACAGTGTGATCTCCACCCAGAATTAAAGGAATAGCACCAGATTTCGCAACTTTTTCAACAACAACTTCTAAAGCAGCGCAAGATTTGTTAATGTCACCTGAAAACATTTCCACATCGCCAGCGTCTTTAACAACAATATCTTTTAAGCCATCCATTCTCGTTGCTAAATGTGGACGAGAACCATCATGTGGCAAATAATCTGTTGCTCTAATTGCAGAAGGACCAAGTCTTGCTCCAGATCGATAACTTGTTCCACCATCAAAAGGGGCACCAATAATTACAACATCTGCGTCTTTGTAAGTGTTTTCTTCATTAAAATCACATTCAGGAATGCCTAAGAATGTAATGTTTGGTCCAAACATTGATCCGTAACGCATTAGTTTTGTGGAAATCCTAAATTGATTCCGCCATGACTTGGATCAAGCCATCTAGAAGTTATAACTTTTCCTCTGGTGTAAAAATTAACACCTTCAGTTCCATGCGCATGGGAATCACCAAATAATGAGTTTTTCCATCCACCAAATGAGTAGTAAGCAACTGGTACAGGAATTGGAACATTTACCCCAACCATGCCAACTTCAATTTCGTTTTGGAATCTTCGGGCAGCTCCACCATCATTTGTAAATATTGCTGTTCCGTTTCCATATGGATGATCATTAACAATTTTTAGGGCTTCTTCGTAAGTTTTTACTCGAATCACACTTAAGACTGGTCCAAATATTTCGTCTGTATAAATAGTCATATTTGTTTTCACATTGTCGAAAAGTGTTGGGCCTAGCCAATAACCATCTTTGGCACCATCTGCTTGAACATTTCGTCCATCAACAACTGCAGTTGCACCTTCTTTAATTCCTGCCTCAACATAGGAGGCAACTTTGTCTCTGTGTTGTTTAGTTACAAGTGGTCCCATATCAGAATTCTTTGTGCCATCTCCTGTTACAAGTTTGCCCATACGATCAACAATTCTTTTAATCAATTCATCAGCAACTGGCTCAACGGCAACCACAACAGAAATGGCCATACATCTTTCTCCTGCTGAACCAAAACCAGCATTAATTGCTGCATCAGCAGTTAATTCAAGATCTGCATCAGGTAAAACAACCATATGGTTTTTTGCTCCACCTAAAGCTTGAACACGTTTACCGTTTTTTGTTCCTGTTTCATAAACATATTTTGCAATTGGAGTAGAACCAACAAATGAAATTGCTTTAACTTTTGGATGTTCAAGTAAACGATCTACTGCTACCTTGTCGCCATTTATAACTGTGAAGACACCATCAGGTAATCCTGCTTCTTTCCAAAGTTTTGCTAACCAAATCGCAGCACTTGGATCTTTCTCACTTGGTTTCAAAATAAATGTGTTTCCTGCCGCTATTGCTATGGGGAAAAACCACATTGGCACCATTGCCGGGAAATTAAACGGGGTAATTCCTGCTACAACTCCAACGGGTTGTCTAATGGAATAAACATCGACACCGTTACTTACTCCTTCACTAAATCCACCTTTTAACAGGTGAGGAATACCGCAAGCAAATTCAACGACTTCTTGGCCTCGAGTTACTTCACCGAGTGCATCAGACAAAACTTTGCCGTGTTCACTAGTAATTATGGCTGCTAATTCTTCTTTTTTATTATTTAATAATTCTCTGAATTTAAAAACAATTTGAGCTCGTTTTGTTAATGAAGTATCACGCCACATAGGAAATGCTTTTGCTGCCGATTCGATTGCTTCATCTATTGTGGAAAGTTCAGCAAAATCAACTTCACCTGTTTTTAAACCTGTGGCAGGATTAAAAACTTCACCTTTTCGCTTAGCTGTGCCAGACCAACTTGCACCATTTATCCAGTGGGTGATGTGATTGGTCATTTGAGGTTATCCCCTTTAAATTTAATTGTTAATTAATCTTGGTAGTAAGCGTAATCAGGAGTCAAAGCCTAAGCCTAACCAGTCAAGCAGTTTTAGCCACAAATTTCTTTTTCCCCCGTTGTGATCTGCTCTATCAATCGACCAGCGAGTCAAATTTATTACCCAAGTCTTAAAAGGCTCTGGAGGAAATGGCAATGGCTTGGTTCTAACCATGGACAGTTTGGTTCTTTCGCTTTTTCTGCCATAAACCAAATCTAAAAGCGTTAACGCTGCAAACCTGGATGAACCAACACCTAAGCCTGTGAAACCTGCCGCATAGGCAACCTTTCCGCGCATTGATGTTCCCCAAAAAGGTGTGAACCTAGAACAAGTATCAATTGCTCCTCCCCATTTATGGGAGAAACCAATTCCTCTTAAAGCTGGAAATGTTCTATATAGATGTTCTGCCAACATGGCAAAAGATTCATCTGATTGTTCATATTCCTTAATTACTTCGTTTCCATAGTGATAAACCGCGTCATAACCACCCCAAAGCATTCTTCCGTCTTTTGTTAAACGGAAATAATGAAATTGATTAAATGCATCACTGCAACCAAATGGCTCATTCCAGCCAATTGATTGTTTTTGTTCTTCAGTTAAGACTTCGGTGACTAATACATAGTCATAAACTGGGGCAATCATTCGATTAACTTTTGGTATTAAAGATGGAAAGGCCCCTGTTGCCAAGATGCAACGTCTTGCTTTAATACTTCCCAATGCTGTTTTTAGTTTTACTCCATTGACACTTTGATCTAGCTCGATAACTGGTGAATTTTCATAAACTTCTACACCAAGTTTTAAAGCAACTTTTCTTAATCCCCAAGCAAGTTTAGCTGGGTTTACTAAAGCACAATCAGCGTCAAGCATGGCACCTTTATAAAGAGGTGATTTAACATATTTTGAAAACTCTTGAGCGTCAAAAAAAGTAAAGTCTTCACCATATTTTTTTGCGGTTGCTGTCATTTCTTTTAATTCATCAGCGTGTTCTTGAGTTATCGCAACATCAAATTCGCCAAACCACTCAAAGTCTGCATCGATATTGTGTTCTTTTAAAAAGTCTTCAATTTCATCTAGATTTTCGTGGCCTAGTTTAACTAATTGAGTTAATTCATGTTCCCATCTTCCATAACCATTAGGAAAACCATGAGTTAAGGATGCTGAAACAAATCCACCATTTCGACCTGCTGCTCCATCACCAATTCTTTGAGAATCAATTAAAACAACATCTAAATTTGGTTGGTGAATTTTGGCATTGATAACTGTCCATAATCCAGTGAATCCGCCACCAACAACTACTAAGCCTGTGGAAATATCTTTGGCTAAAGCTGATGCTGCTTTTGGTCTAGATCTTGAATCTAACCAAAAAGATTTAGGTTTTGCTTTAGCAATTGCTTCTTTAGCTTCTTGAGACGTGACTCGACCATAAGGAAAGTCATCACCAATAAAAGCGACTGCAGTTGCAGTCATTTAAAAACACCTCGAAAAAATAGTTGGGGTAAGCCAAATACCGTTTTAGTATTTAACTTTCTTTTACGATTTGGTTTCGTGTTATAACTTCGAAACAAAAATCGGTGATTACGGATCGCCAACGGCAACTAGGCCGTGCTTTGCGTCCGGCTCTCACCCCTAACTAACTAGATAACCAAGTGCATCAAGCACTAATAAGACTATAAACCCGACCACTCAAGTTAAGTCAAGTTGAAACTACAAGTCCTCACAAATTTAAATAAACGAGTTGATCTATAAGCCGGGTTCTGTCCTCATTGCTGAGGGACAATCATCCATCTTGCATATGCATTGCTACATATGTCATGCGATCTACCTGTGAACTCGAACGAGCAGTTCTCAAACATTCACTCCATTGCAATTGCTTGCAACTTCTTGATCTTGCTCAAAAGTGGGGTTTACATAGCCACTGCAATCACTTGCAATGCTGGTGGTCTCTTACACCACCGTTTCACTCCTTACCAAAATTTCTTTTGGCGGTTTACTCTCTGTTGCACTGTTCCCGCGGGTCGCCCCGGGTGGATGTTATCCACCACTTTGCTCTTTAGAGCCCGGACTTTCCTCTGCGTAAATTGCTTTACACAGCGATTGCCCGACCAACTCGTTTAATACTTCAATTGTAGAACTAAGGCATTATGTTTAGTAATCATGACTATGCCTCCAACCTCCCTGTGGTGGGATTCGTTACAAAAACCATTACAAGCAAGAGGATCACTAAACAAAGACATTGACGTAGACGTTGCCATCATTGGAGCTGGCTATACCGGTTTATGGTCTGCCTATTATCTGCTTAAGAAATCTCCAGGAATAAAAATTGCCTTACTTGAATCCAACGTTGCAGGTTTTGGGGCAAGTGGACGAAATGGTGGATGGTGTTCAGCACTTTTTCCAGTTGGGCTCGACAAATTAGCGCAACAATCAAACAAGGAAAAAGCAATCCGCATGCAACAAATTATGTTTGAAACTGTTGACGAAGTAGGAAATGTTATTCAAAATGAAAACATTGATGCTGAGTGGCAAAAAGGTGGAAGTTTTTCTATTGCCAGGGACAAAATTCAATTAAATCGTGCCATTGACGAAGTAAATCACTATAAAGAATGGGGATTTAAGGATTCTGATTACACATTCTTAGATGAGAATTCTGCAAAATCGAGAATTAATGCCTCCGACATAAAGGGTGCGACATTTACTCCGCATTGCGCTGCAATAAATCCAGCCAAACTTGTTAGATCTCTTGCTCAGATTGTGGAAGCAAAGGGAGCACAAATCTTTGAAAACACAAAAGTCTTGAATTTTTCTAACAATGTGGCCAGAACCCCTAATTCAAAGATTAGTTATAAATACATAATTAATGCCACCGAAGGATACAGATCAAACCTGCCTGGGCTGAAGCGAACTAGCATTCCTGTTTACTCATTAATGATTGCAACTGATGTGTTAAGTGAAAAAATATGGAATGAGATTGGCTTAAAGAACAGAGAAACTTTTGCTGACTATAGAAATGTAATTATTTATGGTCAAAGAACAAAAGATAATAGATTTGCTTTTGGGGGTCGAGGAGCTCCTTACCATTTTGGTTCAAAAATCGATAACAAATTTGATATCCACAAACCAACACATGATGAATTACTTAGAACTTTAGTTGAACTATTTCCAGTAATTAAAGGAGTTAAAGTAACTCACGCTTGGGGTGGACCACTTTCTATTGCGCGCGATTGGGCTGCACATGTTTCACTTGATGCTAAATCAGGAGTAGCAAGTGCAGGAGGATATGTCGGTGATGGAGTGGGAACTTCAAATCTTGCGGGTCGAACATTGGCTGATTTAATTCTTAAGAATGAATCAGAAATAGTTTCGATGCCTTGGGTAAATCACAAATCAAAACAATGGGAATTTGAACCGTTTCGTTGGATTGGGGTAAATGGAACCCTTGAATTAGCCAAGATTACAGATTTCGTCGAAAGAAAATTTAAAAAGGCAACTTTTATTACGTCGTTATTAAATAAACTTCGAGGTCATTGATTAAGTTCTGCGTCAAGAGCAATATTTAGTAATTCGTCAGCTAATAAGTTTTCTTCTCTAGGTACCCAAACATATTTGACTTGTTCTTTTGGAAAAGCATTTTGAGCTTTGCTGACTAGGTCTTTCATATTTTCATGCTTTATCTTCCAGTTGCCACTCATTTGTTCCACAACTAATTTACTATCCATACGAACTTCAATTTCAGCATTTGCGTCAATTCGATGAGCTGCTGTTAAACCTGCAACTAGCCCACTATATTCAGCAACGTTGTTAGTAGTAATTCCTAGAGTTTTTCCTTCTTTAAATAGGATTTCATTAGTCTCAGCGTTTTTAACAAGACAGCCATAAGCTGCGGGACCAGGATTTCCTCTAGACCCACCGTCTGCTTCAATTATTAATTTCAATTTCTCACCAAAATGCATCGACAATTTTCACATCTAATAACTTCTTCAGGATCAAGTGCGTTAATCTTGCTAATTTCTGCCGGTGAAATCTGTATTTGACAAGAACTACAGGTTCCATGGCTAAACATTCCTGCTCCTATGCCGTGTTCAAGTCTGATTTTCTCATAAAGTTCTACTAAAGATTTATCAATTTTTGAGACAACTTCATTTCTATTCGTTGTAAAAACTGCGATCTCGCTATTTGCCCTACTAAAGTCATCCTTGATCAAAGTATTTAATTGACTTATCTCATCTTTTACTTGCGTCAATATTTCCTGTAGTCCACTTTTTTTGTGCTCTAGGTCTTCGATTATTTCAAGAATCGAAATCTCAACTTCTTCCAATTCTTTTTGTTTACTCTTTAATGTGCCAATTTCATGCTGAATTTGGGTCAGATCTTTAGCGCTAGTTTCACCAGAATTTAGTCTTTCGTTATCTTTTTCAACACGTTTAGCGATGTTCTCCACGTCAACTTCAGCTCTTGATAGTTCTTTCTTTGTTTCGTTAATTTGTGAATCATTTTCAACAATCGAGGCTTCAATCGAGGGAAGACGAGCAGTTAATTCGGTTATTTTCATCAGTTGAGGGTGATTCTTCTTCTGGTGGTCTATTTTTCTAATATTTTGATCAATGGCGTTTAAGTCAACCAATAATTTTTGTACTTCAACTTTGGCCTTCATGATTTTGCTTCCACACTGAAATCCCAGGAATCTGTCACTATCTCAGAGATAAGAATATTTACATCAAAATTACTTTGACTAAAATCAGTTTCAAGTTGTTTTTTAAGTTCAGGAAGCCATAACCATTCACTTGCCCAATGTGAGATTGAAATCAAAGCAGGTCCATTCATGACTTTATTATCACTGATTGCATGATGCTTTAAGTCAGCGGTAACAAATGCATCGGCATCAGTTTGACGAACCTCTGATAAAAGTGATGAGCCAGATCCCCCACACACAGCCACTTTCAATACTTGATTCTCTAGATTTCCACTTACTTGAAGAGCGCCTTGAGTTTTGGGGAGATTATTCTTTAACAAATTGATAAATGTCTCTAAATTCAAATTTTCTTTTAATTCACCAATTCTTCCCATTTGTTCTTGTCCAAATCTTTTAACTTTTATTAAACCTATTTTTGCTGCCAAAGCATCATTAACCCCTCCTTCTGCGATATCTGCATTGGTGTGGATGCAATAAAGTCCAATACTGTTTTGTTCCAAAAGCATCTTTAATTCAATTCTTTTTTCTTGGATATCTGTGGATTCTTCTTGATCAAGAATTAAGGGGTGATGGCTAATTAAAAGATCAACAGATTCAGCTATTGCCTGCGACACAACTTCGGGTGTCACATCAATTGTTAAAAGTATTTTCTTAACTTCAATTTGAGAATTACTTGTTATTAAACCAACAACATCCCATTCAAGGGCTAAAGTTTTTGGGTAACGTTTTTCGATTATTTCTGCCAACTTGGCAACAGTTGGTTTATTCACGTGGGCCCAGAGGGACTTGAACCCCCGACATCCGCCTTGTAAGGGCGGCGCTCTAGCCAACTGAGCTATAGGCCCGGATTAATTAATTTAAATCCGAAATATTTTGTTGCTAGTGCAATCTATCTAAAGAGTAGAAAGTGCCAAACGATAGTCCGAGGTTTTACGCACTTCCCCTGGACTTGTTACGACTTTCCAGCGAATAACTCCTGATTTATCAATAAGGAAAGTTCCCCTATTGGCAAAACCTAAGTCTTCCAAAAAGACACCGTATGACTTGCTGACTGCTCCGTGTGGCCAGAAATCGCTTAACAAGGGGGTGGTTAATCCTTGCTGCTCTGCAAATATTTTCAGACTTGAACTTGGATCACAAGAGATGGAAAGTATTTGAGTATCGTCATTAACAAAATCATTTCGTTCATCTCTTATCGTACACAATTCTTCTGTGCACTTACCGGTGAATGCAAAAGGATAAAACATCAAAACTACATTCTTTTTGCCTTTAAATTCACTTAAAGTAACAAGTTCACCGAATTGATTCTTCAACGAAAAATCTGGGGCAATGCTTCCCACATCTAAAGTCATGCTTGTAATGCCTTCCTTCTTTTACTGATCATGCTAGCAATTAGCACAAGTAGCAATGAACCCAAGAACATTAGTGATGCAATCACATTAACTTGTGGAGGAATTCCTCTTTGCGCTGCTGACCAAATATAGATAGGAAAAGTTACAACTCTTCCTGAGTTAAATACTGTAACTATGTAATCGTCAAATGATAACGAAAACGAAAGCAGTGCTGCAGCCATAATTCCTGGTAAGGCAAGAGGAAAAGTAACATATCGAAATGTTTGCAATGGAGTTGCGTAAAGGTCCATAGCTGCTTGTTCCAATTTTGGATCCATTCCAGCAAGTCGAGCATTCACCACAACTACAACGAAGCTTATTGTAAATGTAATCTGTGCTAACAAAATTGTCCAAAATCCAAGTGGTATAAAAATATTAAGAAACAGTGCTAGTAAAGATGCACCGAGAATTACTTCAGGTGTGGCAAGTGGTAAGAAAATTAGCAAACTCGTACTTCCCCTACCTCTATATCGATGTCTGATTAGAGCAAAAGAAATTAAGGTACCAATAATTGTTGAAATAACCGTTACCAAAATACCAATTCTTATACTTGTTGAAAAAGCATTACAAATGGTTTGATCGCGACAAATATTTGTCCACGCATCAAGTGAAAACTCATTCCAAGATGTGTTTTGTCTTCCTTTAGGTTTGTTGAAAGATAATAAAATAATTACAGCCAAGGGAAGAAGTAAATAGATAATAATCAATACAGAAAAGACTTGTAATGTTTTTTCGCGTATTAACTTAGTAATTTTCATAATTAGACCAGATCATCCGTACCAGCTCGTCGGATATAAAGATAGATAATTACAAGTATAATCGCCATGAAGGTGAAAGAAAGTGCTGAAGCCGTTGGATAATCTCGCAAATCAATAAACTGGGACTGGATTACGTTTCCAATCATTTTGTCTTTGATACTGCCTAAAAGTTCAGCGTTAATATAGTCACCAGATGCCGGTATAAAAGTTAACAAAGTTCCACTAATTACCCCGGGTAAAGATAGAGGCCAGACAACTTTCCAAAATCTTTGCGAAGGAGGGGAATACAAATCACCTGCTGCCTCAATTAATCTTGGATCTATTTTTTCTAATGAGGTATAAAGAGGTAAAATCATAAATGGCAAAAAGTTATAAGTTAAACCAGCGATTACGGCTAATGACGTATTTAAGATTCTTTCTTGCGGTAACAAGTTTAGGAAATTTAGAAATCCTACAACTAGTCCATCACCCGAAAGAATTGTTTTCCAAGCATTTGTTCTTAGTAAAAAAGATGCAAAAAATGGTGCCACGATCAGTACTAACATTAAGTTTCTATACTTTCGAGCCTTGAAGGCCATGTAATAAGCAATTGGGTAAGCAAGAAGCAAGCAAAATACGGTTGCGATTCCTGCGTATAAAAATCCTCGAAAGAATTGAGGATAGTATTCAATTAACGCATCAGAATAATTGGAAATCTTAAACGCAGGTAGAAATCCATCATCTGGACTAAGTCCTGCAGGTTTTTGCAATGACGTTGCCAACAAGGTTGATAACGGAAATAGAAAGAATAAAAATAACCAGACAACTCCTGGAAGAATTAATAGATAAGGTGTTCTTTTTATTTTCTTTCTTGCAGGTTGCGACTTAATTAATTCTTGAGCAACCGACATCATTCATCCCAAGAAGTATCAAGCCCTGCTGTTAAGTCATCATCAGGATCTAATACAAATGAATGCCTTGGCTCCCAAGCAAGTGTTACTGCTTGACCAGGTCTACCCAAATCTGTTGGGTCAATGTTTTGTTCGAAAGCTGAAACTTCTTGTCCCCAATTAGTAATAACTTCATATTGAGTTGAAACTCCCACAAATGCTGTTAATTTAATTGAGCCATTTATTTGGTTTTTGGGTAAACCTGGTTTACCCTGATCAACAATTTTAACTTTTTCTGGTCTTAC
>Ga0208362_1000060_pt1 | contig 31937 bp, 60 predicted proteins | sample LakMenEpi13Oct10_FD_150693 | JGI IMG/M metagenome (GOLD analysis project Ga0208362, IMG submission 150693) | Freshwater microbial communities from Lake Mendota, WI - 13OCT2010 deep hole epilimnion (SPAdes) | ecosystem: Environmental > Aquatic > Freshwater > Lake > Epilimnion/Euphotic zone ... | reverse complement strand
GAACCAGGTTTGCCAGCAAGTTGGCCCATTTGCGCTAAACGCAAATAAAATTCCTCAAGCGGGTCCACGTCTTATAGTCCTTTCGTTACCCTAAATCGCATACGCTTCTAGGCCTGGAGCAATACCGCCCGAAAGACCGCCAGTTTGCGTACCAGCCTCTTGTCGGGCTGCAATTTCCTGCAATATTTGTTCAATCGAGGATGGAGGAACTACAGGCTGTTTACCGCCATCGCCCGATGTGCCACCAGACAAACTGCCACCAGCTTGAATAATTTGTTGAGCCAATTGATTAGCCAAACTATTGCGGTCAGACTGAACACCAAACCTAGACTGGAACAACTGTTGCTGTAATGCGGCAAGCGCTTGCGCTTGCGCATTCTCTGCCTGTCCTTGATAACCAGCACGTTCTTGACCTAAACCAGTATTAAACAACAACTGTGCCATCTGGGACTCGGCACCACGAGAACCAGCACCTTGCTGAGCAATACCGCTAAGAACATCAATAAGGTTTTGATAGTTTGCAGCCCCCTGTTGAGCCTGTAGCTGGTCTGCTTGAATCTGTCCCTGCACAGGCTGGTCGGACACACCATAGGCGCTCAGATAGCTTGTAAGAGCGTCTGGTGCGGTTCCAGCAGTTGCCTGCATGCCAGCATAGGGGTTGTTTTGATTTTGTGCAAGATATTGGTTGAGGGCATTAAAACCAGCCGTACCCAAGCCAGATGCCACATCGTATCCCTGGCCGATGTTTGTTTGCGCACGACCATAGGCATCCCGAACATTACCTTCGGAGAGTGCACCCTGTTGATTAATCATGTTAAGCAGTTCATCAAAGCCTTTGCCGTACTGACCGCTTGTGTAATAGTTTTCCATTCCACCCAGAATGCGAGCGCTTTGTGCACGGTCGTAACCCAATGCAGCAAGAGCGTCTTGGCGCTCTTGCGCATCTTTTCGACGCTTATATTCAAGTTCGGCATAACCAAGTCTTGTTGCTCCGCTGTCCCCGCCACCACTACCAGAACCATAAGCACCCAATGCTTGTGCTAATTTAAACCAATTATTATTTGCGTTGGATGGTTTATATGCCAAATCATATGCCTCAGGATTTCCTTGCGCTATTGTCGCGCGTAACTCATTCTCGTAGGTGCTGGGAATTGGACTGGTAACAGTTCTAAAATCATTTTCCATACCCGTGTATGGATTAAAACCTTTGCCTGCTGGGTCCCAACGGATAACGCCAGATTCCTCAACTGTATTTTTCATATTAGACATTAAATCATCCCCATTCTGTTTGCGTAAAGCTGACGTGCAGCATTAGCAATGGTTTGTGCTTTTTCCGACTCCATGTCAGCAAGTTGATTTTTGAACGCCTCAAGACGCTGCGCTTCGCCAAGGTCATACATCCGCTGTTCTCCCAATTGTTCCTGGTCGTAATCCCCAAGATTACGAGCGCGTTGTTTGGCTAAGGTCTGTAGCCCACGAGAAAAAATACCTGACTTAACATTTGGGCCAACGAGTCCACGTCGAGAATATCCCGCTACAACTCTTGGTTGTGCTTCTTCGTATTGACGCAACATATCTTGACGCCCACGAGTTCCTCGTTGGCGAGCAAGAAAATTAGCATAAGCATTCATGGCCCCAGTTGCGCCATATTGTTGCGTGTACCCGCGCCTGCGAGCTTCGTATTCAGCTGGATTATATGCCATTACTTAATCCTTTGATAATCCCTGCGATTTGATTGAGCCATTTCAATTTGTATCTGTTCAATTTTTTCATTAATGCGACCAATCTCCTGCGACAACGAAGAAAAGATTTGTTGCAACGCAATAGCGTCGTCCGTCTTCAATGCGTTGACAATTGGAGTGTTCCATGTTCTCATTATCCAAATACCTGCGAACCCAACACAACCTGGTCGCTATCGCCGGTTACGCTACTGCCGCTAGAAGCGGCCGTAATACGACCCTTAGCATCAACGGTGATATCCGCAGTTGTGTACGAACCAGCAGTTACGCCAGTTGCAGTTAGGTTATCGGAGTCGAGTGCATTGTTGTCAATGTTTGCACCAGTTGCCAAACCATCAACAAATGTTTTAATAGCGGTGAAGTTGCTATTAACTTCACCAGCTTCAGCAACTGTTCCGTTGGTAAATGAATAAGGTACTGTAAGTGGCATTATCCTGTCATCTTTCGGTTGTTGTACTTAATTGCAATAGAGTCAAAACCCCAGTCAAGCGATAGTGGTCCAGTAAACAATAAACTTACCGAACGGCAAAAACCAAGATTTGAACCATTAATAATTTGAACACCTTCTGATTGCTTACCCCACAAACCAGTCCCCCAAAGGTCGGTACCCCAAATCATTCCTTCACCCGCTGCACCAAGGGTTGCATTAAATTGTTTGCGTTCAGAACCAGATGATTCTTCGTAATCGTGAAACACTTTCACGTTTACAATTCTTTGTGTGTCAACTTGCTTAAAAGCAATATCTGGACGGCGGAACATTTTCTTCTGAGCATAGGTTCTGCCATCAATCCAACCGGTTCTGTAGTATGAAGCAAAACCAGCAGGCGTTCCCGCGATGTTGTCTTGTTCCTCGTCGTACAAATCAACTTTCAACACATACGGTTGTGTTGGGTGAATCATCAATCGTAAATTGTCATTGTTTGAATCGGTCCAGTTAATGCCACCAATAACACCCTTGCTGTCTGCTGTAGCAAACTGCATGTATGCACCACCACGACCAAGTGATGGGTCAAAAACAAAATTAACAGTTGGGGCTGTTGCCGACGATGTATCATCGTACGGCAAAGCCAACCAAACACGACGACCAACATAGGAAACGCTATAAGGTTCCGTGCTCAATGCACTAAGTTCTTTGTCGTCCACAATTGGGCGCAAGGCATCAAAAACATCTTCAACCACAGAACCGTTGTAATAAAATAAACCCTCTGGGGTTGAGTAAAAAAACACACCTTGTTCCGCTGCGGCAATACTGTTGCGGCTAGAACAACCAAGAGTATTTGTCAATTCCACAACATTAAAGTTGTCTGATTCCGTACCAACCAACAAATAGATTGCATTAGTTTTGAAAATAACTAGTTGACCCTGCACGACAGCCAAGCCATTTATTCCACTACCGCCGCCCTTGACGTCAATGTAGTCGTCTTCCATCCAATCCTCGGGCAAACCTTCGTGCGACCAACGCACTCGGTCAGGATAATTTACGCCATTTTCCCTTGTATTGGCTACGAACATTTTGTTGGCATGCACAATGTTGTGTTCCGCTTTTGGCATGTATCCACCCACGGGACTTACATAAGCTTGCCATGTAGGACCAGATGCGGTTAAGGCTGTTGCGTATGTGTCTGTTGTATTCCATTTGTATCCAGCCGTTGCTGTTGCTCCTGTGCTGATATATAGCGTTGAACCCCAATTGGCAAACGACGCGCCATGCGCGTTCGTTGTAGCAATGTCGTTACCCGATGAGTAGGCAAGAGTAGAAAAGTTTCCACCAGTAGAACGATAAACCTTTGTGCTATTCGCCAACATAATTGTTGACGTAGCACCATAGAAGGCATGAAGTTTGTCAGGTGCCCAAGTACCTGCAACAGCAGTTGTATTTAAACGCTGCATTGCACCACGACTAAACACGCCACCACGAGGGTCAATTTCAACATTGAGCATGTCTGGCGACTCGTTTTTGGCAAGCAAGAACTGGTCGGCTCGAAGATTCAGGCCGCCAGTAAAGTCGTCATAGCGCTCAAGAAGAATCTGAGCCATTATGTACCTAGCGTTGCGCCAAGGGTTTGCAGCCAACGACGCATAGTTGGATACTGCCTACCAGCCGACATCAACAAAGGTCTTGCGCTAGGGGTCTTCATCAAGTCACGGCGAGCCATAGCTACGCCTTCTTCAAACGACCTGAGATACATTGCTGAAAGCTCTGGGTCTTCTTGGCGCTGATAAACACGAGCCAACACAAAATATGCAAGCAAAACATGGAACCACTCATCAAGGTCAATTGCCTCAGATGTGTTCGTCAACCAAGTGTAAACAGGGTTCCGATAAGCGCGAAGTGTTATCGCATAAATGGCATCAGGCTTTGGATATAGGTGTAGCTGTGCATCCCATATTGCGTAAAAGTATGGGCGGGAAGGAACGTCAGTATTACCCAACCAAATGTCTTCTGCGTTGTCGTAGGGAATCATCGTTAAACGACTACCTGCGCTAGATGTGTCTACGAGAGATATGACTTCTCGAATATCGCCAATTGTAGATATTGTGTATGGTCGCTGACTTGCAACTGTGTTGAATGTGTACGTTTCTTGGTATTTTGGCCATCGGCGCTCAAGAGCGATAATGCGCTGAAATGCTTCTTTCACAGCATTGTCAATAATGGTGTTTGGCAAATCTACCGAATCAAGGTCGGAGATGTTTCGCACCATAGTGCGAACATCGGCAAGGCTCATTGTCATTATGATTCACCTCTGCTTCGTAGATGCCCCATGCAGTAATCGGTGCCTTTGGCTTTTCGACCCGTACATGTATCATCGTTTGCAGCACAAAAATTACCGCGTCCAAGATATGGACCGCTTGGTGGTGCTTGGCGTGAGCCTGGAACTTCTGCGGAAGGACGGATACCTTGTATTGGTACGCCGTAATATTCACCGGACAATTGTGCGTTCTTCATCACTACTTGTCCTTTTCGTTACTTGGGGTATGCCCTGGAAGGTGGGGGGCACACCCCAAATTACGAATTAATTAACTTTTTTGGGTCAAACCACTTCTGCGACGATTCTTGATTTTGCGATAAGCGTCCCGAACTGATTCTCGGGTATCGGCGCTTTGCATAAATCTGCCACCAGACGAAAGGTTGGTTTTAGGTGCTGCAACCTTTTGACCTATGTACGCTTTTCGGGCAGAAGTATTGTTTGTTCGCATTTCTGGTTTCGTGCTTACTTTGGTTTTTGCCTTTTTTACCGCATTAATTTGTTTTCTTGCACGGCGAACTTGCTTTACTGTTTTGCCTTTACGGACAGACGCACCAGCGCCCATCCCAAAAGCTTCTTCCATTCCACGCATGATTAATTATCGTGGACTATTTTTTTTGCGTGGCGAACCGTAAGCATCCGCACCCTTGCGAGGCTTGTACGATGTTACATTCTGACGCTTAGCAGGCATGTTGCGCTCTTTTGCCGAAGTTGTTTTACCCAACTTCGTATCTGAATCACGAAACTTTGCACGCTTCTTGGTGCCTGGAGCTATTGCCATAGCACGACCCGAACTGTACAAACCACCTGATTTGTATGTTCCTTTTGCTACGCCTTGTTTTCTGGCTGGGCTACCGTAAGCATCTGCGCTTCGCATCGCCTTACGAACTGGTTTACGTTTTGCTGATGGCATTGCTTTCTCCTTTTAATAGTTGTTGGGTGGGGGCTTTTATCCCCCACCCAAACATTATATCTATTTGCGGTAGATGCTAACCGTATTTGCTGCGGTGAAAACACCAACAAACGTAGCTGAACTAGCAGCTGCGATTGTTGCACTACCTACAAGCGTTACGCCAGAAGCGCCAGCCGTGAGGGTAATTGCGTGTGTTGATGCTGCAAGGTTCACAACCGAGAATCGGAAAGAACTTCCAACTGCTTCGTCTGTAAAAGCTGCACCCAATTCAGCACCTGTTGGTGTCGTGAGGGCACGACCTGTAGTTGGGGTCATTGTGTAGACGACCTCTGCTGCTCCAGCAAGTGTTGCTGCTGATTGTGTGGTTGCTGCGTCAGTTGCTGCAACAACAGTTACTTTTTCTTCCTTGGCTGCCCAAGTTTCAAGACGCTTGCGTGTTACTGCACCGTCTGTGTCATTTGCGATTAATGGCATTGTAGTTTCTCCTTAATTGTTAAAGTTATTAGGCTGTCTTGGCTGTCAGTTTACCCTGCTTAGCACGGTTACGGACTGTCAAGTTACCGTAGCACATGATAAGTGCGTAACGAGCATCTACGTCTTCTGGAGACACGAATGCTGTCTGTGAGAACCACTTGCCTGAGTGACCTACAAGTGTGAGGTACTTAGTGTTGAGCATGTAGAACACACCAGCTGTGCAATGCACATCGTACATTACAGGAGCAGCCTTGAACAGAAGGTTCTGGAAACCAGCATCTGCTGTCTTGGTGTCTGTGTAACGCAACTGTGGTTGCAACAAGGCTTCGTACTTCTCAAACAAAGTTTGAGTTGTGAGAAGCAAGTCTGGGTGGTCGTTACCTACTGAAACGTTGTTGTAAAGCGATGACATGTCAGCAAGTGACAAAGCAACTGCGTCATTGTCTTCCTTTGATTGCCACCACGAGTAGGTGCTCGAGTTAATGCCACCAACGGTGTTGCCTGATTCAACAAGGTTGCCCAAGCCGTTCCAGTCTTTTCCGCTGTTGCCGGTGCCGTCTGCGAAGAACATTTGGTTAAATGACTCGCGCATTGACTCCTCAGCCTGCATGATTTTGGCTTCAAGAAGGTTGATGATTTCTTGCTCACCGTTGTTCTTGGCTTCTTCGATGCCGCTGATTGCGATGGAAGCTGCATATTGCTTCCACTCAAACTCAGCTGCTGAGATGCCTTCTTGCGGTGTGAGCGAGAGTGTCTCGTATCCGCTGTACGAACCAACTGTGCTGTTCTGTCCGTAGATTAGAGGCTCAACGATTTTTGTACCACCGTTAAGCATGCGAATGCGGCCACCCTCCATCAACTTGTAAGTCAAAGGACGTGCGGTGAATACGTTGTCGGTCAACGTCGAGCGATAGTTCGCAAGCGTTGTTGTTAATAGATTATCAAAGTTGCTGTTGGCAGCGACCATAGTAATATCTCCTGTTGTTAGTGTTAGCCGTTAATTTGGCGTTTCGCCAATTCAAAAGCATCGCGAAGTGTGGTTACGGGCTTGGAAGACACGTCGGCGCTTTTAGCTGAAGCGCCCTTGGACACAACAGTCGCTTCCCGTTTCGCTTGAACAATAGCTTGTTCTTCTTCCGCCTTCTTAGCTTTTAACTGAGATGCGGTCAAACTTTGTTCAAAGATACGGTCAAACGCTGTCTGTTTATAGACGGCTTCCAGATTTGAATTGCCTGTAGCCAAAGCTTTAGCAATTACTTCATCTGCGTCAAATGCGTCGCCATATTTCCGTGACAGAGACTCAACTGTCTTCTCCAAATCCCGCATTGCTTTTTCTTGTTCAAATGCTTTCATTCGAGATTCTAGTTGTCGGTACTGTTTCTCAACTGGGTCCAATAACAGTTCGTCTTCCGACGATTGCTGTTCTTCTAAACCATAATGTTGTTTCAACAATTCCAAAGTGTTTTTTGGGTCGTTTTGCAAGGCTTCTTGCAAAGCAGCACCAAACTGCACCTGTTTCCGTTGCTCACTCAATTCCTGTGTCTTGCGGGTATAGTCCGCTTGACGCTGGTATCCAGCAAGCGCCTCCTTTAGTGGAACATCAATTTCCTCACCAGCGACGTTTAGTTTGACAGGTTTGTCAGCGTATTCGTCCCAAGCAAAATAATCGGTGCTTACTTCGGGGGCTTCACCTATTTCCGTGCTAACTTCTGCTTGTCCAACAGTTTCTGCTACTGGGGCTTCAATTGCACTATCAACGGTGTTATCATTACTCATAGAGTCCTCCAACGGTTTGCTCTATACCTAACGCAAAACCGTTACATAGCTCCTTGAGTATTTGGTAGCGGTGCGCCCTGCGCAAGCAATTGTGCAAGAATTTGTGGCGGAATATTTGACGGCATAGCCATGCCACCCGTTGGTGGCATTGGCCCCATATCAACAGGTGGACCTTGCTGCATTGGTATTCCTTGTGGCATTGGTTGTTCTGGTGGCATTGGTTGACCACCCTGTTCTGCGCCGGGTGGTGGTACAGGCATCATCGGTTGGGCGTTCACAAAAGACGCCGCACCCCGAATACCGAAACCGTATTGCAAAACGTAAGTTGCAAGTTTCGGCATATCCAAAATGCCAGCACCAGCAAACGGTGCCATAGCATCCACAACCTGCATTGCCATCTGGCGACGGAATGACTCATTGACTGGCTGAGTTGAACCACCCTCAACAATGAAGTCAAATTCACCTTGAATGTAATCTCGGTCAAACTTCAGCCAAATTGGAGAGGCTTCCGAGCCCACAATACGAACAGCCTGTTCGCCAGTCATAAACTGTTGTGCAAGCATAATCAAACGACGACCGCATTCCCCAATGCTCTTTTCGACGATTGCCAACTTGTCCGAAACGCGAGCATTGGCAGCGTCCTGAATAATTGCCGCCTCTGTTGCCGTTCGACGAATTTCTGGCATTCCACCACCCTGATATTCGTTAAGTCCAGAGACTGAACGAATATCCTCGGAAATCAATTGTGATTGGTTGTAGAACTCTGGTGGGTTAATTACTGCCGGCATTGGCGTAATTACGTTGTTAATGCTTTCGTCAGAAACAACTGGCACCATTACGTTGTCTTCATCCGACTCAAGGGCATTGCGACCATCTGTATCAAATGCTGTTTCTTTGTATAACCACTTACGAGAGAACCGTTTACGGTGGTTCATCATCTGTGTACGGGTCAGATTCAATTCGTGTTGTAGTGGCTCAATTGCTTCTAGTTCACCCATTGGGTAAAAATAATCTGGTATATCGTAGTTGCGTAACATTGTGTACGGATGTCCGAACAAGAAAGGCATTTTTGTTGGCGAAACAAGAAACTTGTCTGAGCCATCACAAAACACGGACATTGTATTTTTATCAATGTCATACCATTCCCAAATCTCAACATATGAGTTATCTTTGTCTGTTGACATTCGTGGACGGAACTGGTCTTGTCCCCACTTTGAATAATGCGAAGGCGCCGCGTCCGCGCGCGCAGAAGCATTGTATCTTTTGTCTTTCTTTACGTCTTCTAGCGGACGACGAGTGCGTTGTGCAATCCAACGGATATCGTCCATTGATGTTGCGTCTGGGTCAACATACATGTCAAACAAAGAAACACGCTCAACAAAAGCTCTATCTTCTTTAATGATTAATTCTGATTCAACGGCGGCTTCCGGACCAGGCGTTGTTAATTCATCGTATGAATCAAAGTTCGGTGTTTCGTCTTTTGCTTTTTCTTCTTCAACGTAACGATAACCAGTCTTTACCCACCCGTGTCCGCAAATAAGAAAGTCTTTAACCGCACGGCGAAACTGCTCTTGACAACCATAATGTTGCCACCAGTAGTTGATAATTGCTTCCGTAACAATTGCCTTATCGGCATCTTCTGGCCGTTTGGCGTTTACCGTAATTTTTGGGTGATTAATAGATACGGCAGGCGAAATAACGTTGATAGTTGCAAACGCAATGTTTACCAACAACTGGTCTTCTTTGATGTCGGTACGATGATGTTTGCCACGGTACAAATCAATTAGACGACTCCAAAGGTCGTCGTAGCGTTCTTCTTGTCGCCAACGGCGTGACTGTTCCAGCTTCTCTCGATACTTCTTTAAGATTTCCGTGTTAGTCATTCGTGCCATTATTTATCCTCTTTACCCTTGTGCCAACCAATATGTTCATCTAACTTACTGCCGACCTTATCCACCTTTATGCCTATTGCTTCCAGCAACTCCCTACCTTCTGCATGTTGTTCTGAGTTTTCTTTGCGTAGCTTGCTCAGGACTACTACTACCGGGCCCGTAATAACGGCAACGACAATCGGGACCCAGATTTCAGGCATGGCATTAAATCCAACGACTGCCAACGGGCTCGGCGTTGATGCCATTTATCTTGGCATCTGCAACCTGTTTCTGTTGACGTTCCTTGATGGTTGGTCCATGAAAGTCTTCTTTGCCGTAGGTAAACCCTAGATTTACCGTGCCTATGTGGCATTTAAAGCAAATAGCACCCCGCCTTGGCAATTCTGGTGCATAAAACTCTGTAGAACAGTTGTCGCAGGTTATGGAAAGCATCAATACAATCCTAAATCGTTACTTTTCTGACATTTTCTGCCCCGATTGGTTGTCTTCCCTCTTTTGGTGCTTTCAGAATGTGCTGGCTCCACCAATCAAACGTATTCTTTTTGGGGGCAACGGTAATTCGATATTCAGGTAGCCAAACATATTTAAGCATCTGGTTACAGATAGCCAAAGACATAACTCTGTCGTCATGGGGCGAACCGTGCATCTTGCCATTTTGTTGACGGATAAAAGTGCGTAGTTCGGCAACTGTTGCTTTGCATGCAATATACAAAGCACCATCTCGCATGTTCCCGTTTAGTTCGTCAATGGCTAAAGGTTTAGAAACCGATGTTGTACGCCAACCCAAAGTCTCGCTAACCGTAGGGTTGCGCTGACCTAACCGTCTTTGACGAAACAGGTTCTTGTATCCCACGCGTTGCAACCCTTTCAGGGTTGTCAACCCGTGGTTGTTTGACTCAACACCAATCAGACAATGGTTGTACCACCAACCCAAAGCAAACAAAACTTCTTCACCAAATATGTCTGCGTCCACATGACCATGCCAATGTGCTACAACCAAACCTGTTTCGACATTGATTACATGTGCAGAACTAAAGTCGCCATGACCTAGACCTTCGGCAACGTCAGCACCAATAACATAAACCTGACCACGCTCAGGGAACTCCCACACAGCAAGTTCACCACCATCTTCCCTGAACTCATAAACACCCTTGCCCATTCCTTTGTGTAAGTAACCACGACTTGGTTCTTCGGGCTCATACGCGCGCAAGGCTTCCAAATCAAACACAGGACGACCAGAACGGATAAAGGCTTCGTCTGGGTCAGATGGATATTCTTGTGCCATTTGCCAATCAGGCAAGTCACGCTTCTTGGCTTCGTACCATTCTTCGTCACGGTCGCCAGCAGACCAAGGGAAAAAGATTCCCGTAAATCTATTTGTTTTTGTTTGGGAACCAACCCACAACTCGTGAAATATGTTGCCCTCACCGTTGGCGGTAGATAGACAAATGACACGACCGCCGACATCGGCAATTGGCTCAATGGATGCCCAAGCTTCGCTTGGGTTTGGCAAAAACGCCATCTCGTCAATGATTACCAAGAATACCGATTCACCTCGGGCTGGGTCGTTGCCTGACGGCAGCGACTCAACCGCAGACTCGTTAGCGAACACAATCTTAAGTTGATTATCGGAAAGCAACTCTGGACCATGTTTGCGCATCCATGCCGGCAACATCTTGTAACCGTACTTTGATTTCTGTAACAACTTGGCTGCTTCGCGCTCTGTGCGCGAAAGCATAACAATAAATCTGTCGGGCCAAAAGAAAGCCAACCAAAATGAATATGCAGACGCAAGGGTAGAGAACCCAATCTGTCGTGCTTTAAGCACTATCGAGTATCGGGTGGATAACCATGTGGCAATTGTTTCTCGTTGCGCATCACGCAACTCAAACTTGATACGACCCCGTTCAGGGTGGCGTATCATCCAATAGTTGGAACAGAAATATTCAAATGCTTCAACCTGTTGTTCTAAGGTTGCGTCCTCAGGACCTTTACATTTTCTCCATTCCTTCTCGTTGAGAAGGTCGGATAATTCCATTACTTCTTCTTGGTCTTAGTTCCAAACGCTGCGCTAATTTCTGCTGATGTAAGCTCGCCATCAACTGACGCTGCGGCAAGTTTCTGTACAACACCAAACAAGGCTGTAAGTCCTGCAACACCAGCCGACTTAATCACATCAACACCGAGGATTGCTCCACCTGTGATGATTGGTAATGCGCTGGCAATAAACAACGATACAAGTCGTTGTCCAAGGTCTAAGGCTTTTGCAATTGCTGAGTTCATTTTTCATCTTTCTGACTTAGGGTTATTACGGAATGAAGAACCACGGCAGTACCTGTCAAAAACACAGCCTGACGAAAAGTGGGTCCAGACAAGGTAATTAATACCATGCCCGTGCCCGCCCAAGTCCAAGTGTTCTCAGCTAGATAGTTAAGTAGTTTCTTCATAATTTACCTGTCTTAATATGTACACTTGGTAACATCGTTAACAAGGACCCAATAACTACAAGGGTTCTACGGGTGCGAACCGGCACGTTAGAGCCGGTTGGCACATATTCATCAAATTTAGAACTAAAAATATCAATAGTTTTCTCAAAAACTTGCTTGATTTCTGTTGGCGCTTCCTGAATGGCTTCAGTAAACGCCTCCAACTGTTCCTCAGATAATTCGTCCACAACGATTTGTTCAAAGAGTTCTTCAGCTTGGGTTTCGGTAATAGCAGCCAAAACTTCAGGGCTTGATGCTATTTCCGTTGCTTGGTCCGAGGTGATATCCGCGGCTAAGACTTGGGTAATAGCCTCCACAATCTGTTCAGGTGCGGCTTCGGTAAGGGTTTCTAAGATTTGTTCTACTTGTTCGTCAGTGACGGGTTCATCTTCGATGACTTCTTCCAATACTTCTGTTACTTGTTCGTCTGCTACAAGTTCGGGTAGAGTAATAGGTGATGAATCCGTTTCTTCTAATAGTGTTGTTTCTGTTATATATTCCGGCAGCTCTATTGTGTCTTCTGGCTGTTCTGTTTCATCAAGAACAGGCCCGACTTCGTAGTCGGGAAAAAATGTCTCAAGAATGGTTGTCTCAACAGGCACAACAGGTTCTTCAAGAGGACCGTCAGGATAGGTTATAAATGTTTCCGGTTCGGTTATGTCAGGCAAAATCACTTCGTCTGGTTCGGTTATAAATGTTTCTGGTGCTGTGGTTTCGGGTAAGACAACTATGGTTTCGGGTAAGGTTATGGTGGTTATCGGTTGAGTCTCGATGGTGGGATTAGTAGTGGTGGTTTGCGGGGGAGTGTAAGGTGCTTGCGTTGTTGTCGGGGCTGGTTGAGTTGTTGTGGTCGTGGTTGTCGTTGTACTTTCAACTGATGTGGTTGTGCTTGTCTGAACTGGTTCGCTGGTTGTGGTCGTTGATGTGGGAAGGGTTGTCGTAGATGTCGAAGTTGTTGTGGTCGTTGAGGATGTGGTTGTTGAAGTTGTTGTTAAAGTTGTCTGCGAGACTCCGTTAGTAGTAAACGCGGAGTCTGGGACTATCGCCCAGCCTTCATCATCAATCTTCCAGGCGAGCATTAGACAGGCAACCCCGCCGTTCTCGTACATCCACAATTCTAAAGGCTGGCTACCTGCATCTAGTTCTAGTTCATCTGACATACTCCACGAACAACCTTGGTCATTCCAAACACCGAATGTGTTGCCGTCAATAGTTATCTCGCCGCCGTCATCGTGTGCGAGCATGAACTCGATTGTCTGATGCTCAGGGATATCTATGTAGCCGGTCATGTGGACCATGAACAAGTCGCCTGTGCAGTCCTCGAATAGTTCGCCGTCGTAGTTTCGGTTGATGTTGTTCTCTGTTTCTGTACCGCAGACAGGGTATTCGGTGGTGGACTGAACGGGTGGTATTTCGTCGATTGTGTAGTAGGTGGTTGCTAACCCTGGTGTTGGTTCAGCGTTCGCTTGGTTTGGGAATACTGCGAACAGGATTGCTGGTAGCGGAATAAGCCACCTAGTTAGATTGCGACCCACATCATTTAAATTTTGGACCAACACACCAACACACCAACGAATTGCGAACACCTTTGGTTATTTCGGTAACTCTATGAACCATAAAAGACGGAAAAACAATTAAAGTTCCAGCCGTCATCTTTGGTTGATGTTCTTTTTCTAAATCAAAAAACTCAAATTGACCGCCATCAAAATTGTCATTCAATAATAAAGTAACCGACAATTTTCGAGTTAATGGCTCGGCATTATTGCTTAACATAGTATCCATATGCCAATCATATTTGCCTTTATCTTTTGCTTTGTATTCCGTAAACTGATAATTGTGAAAACCAACTAAATCAAACTTATAAAAGTTTTGATTTAATGTGTCAATCGCAGATGCCAATTTGTCGTAAAACCATTTACATTCATTATTGTACTCAACCCAAGCAATATTGGATTTGCGAACATCTTTTCTTTTAGAAAGTTGCAAACCATTACCTATTTCTCCTATTTCTTTTGGCAACAAATCACAGTAAGTAATTATTTTTTTTAGTTCTTGACGGTTAAATAACTCGTGTTCATAACAATACGGATAAGTAATTGAATGGGTTTCGTTAGGTTTGTAATGAAGCATTGTTTAATTACAGCAATAAAACAAAATTAATTTTGTAATCACAATTACGCAAGTTCGGGTTTTACAAACTCATCAGCGTCAGGGTCATAGGTGAAACCGATGCCAGCGTATGTGCCACGAATGTTTCCGTTATATGAAGTGCGTTTACAGGTCAAGCCTGAGTGCCACGGTTGATTCTCGTAGAACTGTTCCCACGCTTCAGTAGAACCACCAACCTCTACACCGTTATCAAGTTGTGTAACCGTTTCATCAACACCCGTAATAACTTGAACTACAACATTGTCAGAATTGATAAGTGCATAGTGCGCCATTAGATGACCTCTGTTCTTAATTTAATTGTTTTACGAACATCGTGCATACCCAACAAACCATACACCGCATCGTTTTCAGGCAAAGTATTTTCTATATTCTCTAGGTCGTGTTCAAATCTTTTTGCATCAATGAAAGAATAAATCTTGTCCAGCACTTCGTTTGTGTCGGCAACCAGTTCTGCGTAATCAATAAACAAAAACTCGCCTTGATTAACTTGTTTCGCCCATTCAACACCACGCAAAGAACGCATCAAAGGTTCGCTGTCCTCTCGTAGATATTCGTTTGCATCAAAAGGTTTATTGTTCAATTTGTGAAGTGACTCAAATGAATTGAGAATTTCATCTGTTGGTCTAGTTAGAACGATTGTTTTTGGTGTATCAGTAACATATCGGCGTAACAAATCTTGGTTAGGTGACAAAGTCCACGAACGGCATTTATCAACCACGATTGGTCGTGTCGTATTTCGATAATAAATATCGGGAATTGCTTTAACGAGTTGATACGCCGTGTCATAACGATAGTTTGCATCTAACTGTTCTTTTGATGTTGTTTCACAGGACTGTTGCATATCCCACATCAACTGACACACAGCCGAATTACCTTCAGCATAAATGTCAGGGTTCTGATGCAAGATAGCCGACAACAAAGTTGAACCTGAGCGTGGCAAACCACTAAGAGCAATAAATTGTCTCACTACGCCCAACTTAAATTGCCTGAACCAGCAGTAATGGTCGTAACTTTATTACTTCCCGATGTAGCCGTTGAACCTGTAAGTCCAGCACCAATAGTGATTGTGTATGTCGATGGATAGCGCACAATCACGACACCGCTTCCACCCGCTGCTGTTGTATAACTACCACCCGTGCCTCTGCCACCGCCACCACCGCCACCTGTATTTGCTGTGCCTGCTGTGCCTGCCGTTCCGGCTGATGCGCCACCAGCACCACCGCCACCAGCACCACCAGTTCCCGATGCTGCATTATATCCGCCACCGCCACCGCCACCGCCATACGACACAGATGAACCAGTAATATCGTTGCTTGCCCCAGCACCACCATTACCGCCAGCACTTGATGGCGAACCAGCGTTGCCACCTACTGCGGAAGTTCCGCCACCACCACGACCACCCGTGCTACCACCACCACCAGCAAAACCCTGACTAGTAGTTCCTGAACCAGAAGTAGCACCATACGCACCACCACCACCACAACCGCCACCACTACCAGCCACCTCAATGGTGTATGAACCGCCAGCACCGCCACCAGTTGATGTATATACATCAAAAGATGAGTTACCGCCGTTAGACCCTTTTGTAATATTTGGATAAGTGCCACTACCACCAGCACCGCCAGCACCGACAACCACCGCATAACTTCTACCCGTGATTAATGAAAGAGCAGGTTCTAAATATGTTGCACCACCACCCGTAGCAGAAACAGAACTACGCAAACCACCAGCACCGCCACCACCAGCAATACCGCCACCGCCTGCACCACCGCCTGCTTGAACAAGGAAATCAATTATAGGCGTTCCAGCAGCCGCAGGTGCTTTACCGAGACCTGTTATTGCACGATTGTCACCAACAAGTGTGCGCTGACCATATCTAGACATCGCTAAACCCTACGCAGTAATTCGATTTACGTAACCAAAAATGTTAATAGCGCTAGTCGTAGCAGCAAACGCAGCAACAACCAACGGAGTAGCGTTACCCTTAATAATAAGACCTGGAACTATCAGATACAAACCTGACTCAGCAGGAACGGTAAACTCAATGATGTCTCCACCAGCAGTTGCGCCACCCCACTCAATCGTCAATTTGCGGGCAGTTGTATCATAGTTCGTTGCATACAACCAAATCTCATCAATCGTTGTCGCTGTAGCCGAACCTGTGTGAACGGTTTTACCTGCGGTTGCGTCATCGTTGATGTGGATGCCACGACCATCAGTTGAACCGCTAAGTGGAATTTTTGTGAATGTTGCCATTGTTATCTCCTAATAAGTGGTTAAATCGTTCCCTAGTTAAATACTGCGTTACATAAAACATTATCAGCATCAGCAAAATCAACCGTTGCACTAGCCGTAGCAGTATCAACATACGCCTGAGTAGCCAAAGTACCAGTCTCATTAGGCAAAGTAAGAGTACGGTCCTCGGTTGGGTCAGCAACCGTCAAAATGGTTTCAAAATTATTATTCGTAGTACCCTCAAACTCAATGTCATGGGTAGCAGGCAAAAAGATGCCATGAATATGAACACGGCTAGCACCACCAGCATTTAAACCCTGTTCAGCAATAGCAACAGCCAACTCCTCGGCAGTAATCTTTTTTGTTTCCGTAGCCGACACATCAACAACAGCAAAAACATCGGTGTCAGCAACATCGGCACCAACCAGCGCCGTTAAAGCACTTATCTTTTTATCAGCCATTGCCAGCCTCCATCAAAACGAAACTTCCATCTTCTAACAACAAATCGTTACCATTTTCTAATTCTAAATTGTTAAAAAAAAAATCTGGGTCATTCCAATACGAGTTAGCCAAGTCACCGCGAGTGGTGCCAACGGCACCAGTAGCGGCATAAAACTCGTAACCAAGAGTGTCACGAAAGTTGTAGCCGTTATCTTGAGCAAAGGCGTACATCATGTCACCCAACGTAGACAGCGTTGGGTATTGCGCTTTTAGCGCAACATACATTGCATCATTGGTTGTAGTCATTAAACCACCTTGAAGTTACGTCGCGACTTCTCATGGGCAGCAATCTGCCCAATAAGTTCATCGAGCTCAGAGTCGGACAACTCCGTTGCTTTCTTATTAGATTGAACCGTTACCGTAGGCGGCAACATACGGTTAGTGGCCTGTAGGTAAAGTTGGGCTGACTTGGTGTCACCCTCTAGGGCTTTGTTGTAAAGTGTGTCCAGAAGCTTTTGTGTGCGTTCTGGTGAACCCTGAATGTCGTCCACACGCTTTTTCCACTCGTTGAGGAAGACTTCCTTTTTCTGCCAGCGCCGTAGCGTTGTTTCATCTACGCCGTACTCAATGGCGTACTTGGCTTTGGAGGCTGGCACTCGCTCTGATGGAGCGGTGCACAACCAATCCAAATAGTTTTGTTGTGCGACCGTCAAGGTCATTTCTTCGGAGTTTGCCATCAATGTGTACGCACTTCGTTACGCATGTAACGCTTGGGGGGGACTATAGGGGGGGAAACGGAAAAACCCGGTTTCCCCAACTAGCTGTTAATCGCAACGCCCTAAGCGTTGCGATTAAGGCGTACACAAGTCAAGGTTTAAGGAGCACTATGCCAAAAAAATACCGACAGTTAGATAACGGTCAAGGCGACGCTAGCAAACCAGGTCCAATTAGTTCTTACACGGTTAGGGAATATCCAACACGGCAGCAGATTGCTAAAGCCAAAACGGACAAGGCTCGTCGCAAACCAGTAAAAGGTTACAAACAAGACCAGATTACAAAAACGGGCAAGATTAAACTTAAATTTTTACCAGACGTTCCTTACACTTCCTACATAGGAAGATATAAGGGTGCTGGTTCTAAAGCAGCAAAAAAAAGGAGCAAGTAATGCCATACAACTACCGTCAGCTTGATAGCCACGCTTCGGCAACGCCGAAGTCGGGAACAAGCACATCAACTTACCCACCGAAGGTTAAAGGCAAAAGCTCTAAGGTTAAGAACCCGAAGGCAATGGTTAAAGAGTACAAGTAATGGCTGCCAAGAAACCTAAGTCAAACAGAAAACCAAAAGTTGGCGGAGACTATGTAAGCCCGTCAGAACTAAAAGCAAGCCGTGCAGAAGATGTGCGAAATGAGAGAATGCGTAACCAGTACCTAAAAGACGGATATCGTGACCTAAAGCTGGCAGCTTATAAAGACAAAGTAAAAGCTAAATATGAAAAAACGTACGAATTTAACAAACCTAAAAAAAGTGCTGGTGAAGGCACAGGTAAAGTAGAAAAAATACGCAACGCCAAAGCTGGTGGTCGTGCACAACCAAAGGGAACTCAACCAAAAGGAATGGCAGCACCACCACGCACAGGACCAAGTTCTGGTGGTGGAGGACAAGGCTCAAGATACGGTCGCCTAACAGGTGGCGGTCTAAACAAACACGGTAGATAATGGCCAAGACTGCCGCATGGCAACGCAAAGAAGGCAAGGACCCAAAGGGTGGGCTAAACCGCAAAGGTATAGCTTCTTATCGTGCCCAGAACCCTGGTTCAAAGTTGTCAATGGCGGTCACAACAAAGCCAAGCAAATTAAAGCCAGGCTCGAAAGCTGCCAAGCGGCGCAAATCGTTTTGCGCACGAATGGGTGGCATGCCAGGCCCAATGAAAAAACCAAACGGCAAACCAACCCGTAAAGCGTTGGCGCTCAAGAAATGGAACTGCTAGTGGCAGCCAAAAAAACCAAATCAAAAGTAAACCAAGCTGGCAACTACACAAAGCCAAATATGCGCAAGTCTTTGTTTAAGAAAATTAAAGCAGGCACAAAGGGTGGCGACCCTGGTGAATGGTCGGCTCGAAAAGCACAGCTTCTTGCATCGCAATATAAAAAAGCTGGCGGCGGATACAAAAACTAATGGCGTTAGCTAAATCGCAACAATCGCTAAAAAGTTGGACAGGACAGAAATGGCGAACATCAGATGGCAAGCCATCAAAGGGACGCAAGCGTTATTTACCTGACGCCGCATGGAATGCGCTAACCCCAGCAGAAAAACGTGCCACCAACACAGCCAAAGCCAAGGGCAACAAAGCTGGTAAACAGTTTGTTGCCCAACCAAAAAAGATTGCCAAAAAAACCAGGAGTTACCGCTAATGGCCGGCAAGAAACCGGCCAAGCGTAGCACCAGCACACCCGTAGCACCCAAAGAAGACTACGGCAAGCCAACACTCTATGTTGGCTTGACCCCAGACTCGAACCACGTATGCCCAGAATGTGGCAAAAAAACCAAAAGAGCCATCATTCGCGAATATAAAGGTATTCTTTTGTGCAGCAAAAATTGTGTTGCCCAAGTTAAACGCAAGGAAATAAAAACCGAAACGGTGTAATTTTTTAATAAGGTACCCTTTTGAGTTGATGGGTACCCCCTGTTTGTAAAAAATGAGTTAGATGGCTACGGGCTGATGCCATCCATTTGCTGAACCCGTGCCCACCCCCCCTGTGTCCCCCCTCTGGTCCTGCGACTGCGACCAGTTTCCTGTGTAAGAACCTGTTTCCAACACCTGTTCACAACATGAACAACACCTGACACTTCCCCCCACCCGTGCGTCCACCTTGGCTGTGGGTCTACCTTCCTGCGTGGCTGGGGTATGTGGTGGTAGGTGGTGTGTGTGTGTACAAGATGGGTCTTACCCCTCGCTGGAGCGAAGGGGATAAGCCCCTTCCTGAGACACAAGGAGAAGGTAATGGATAGTGACACGATGTTAGGTATTCATATGTTTGGCGACATCCAAGCGTATGAAGAAGTTGAAGAATATCAAGAAGTAACAACGGCAGACCCATATCAAAACTTGATTGAACTGATTGAGTTGTCTTACGGTGACTGGGCTTACCGTGTTCTTGACCGTTTCACGGCTCAAGCACTATGGTCGCTCGCTGATGAGCATGGCGCACACAATGCCCTTGAGTTCATTCAGAGTCAAGAAGACTTTACGGAGTCTTTGTAAAAAACAAACCCGTGAACGGTGCGCCCCGATGGCGCGCACCGTTCACTCTCTATCAGAAAGGTTGTTATGAAGTTAGACCTTAAGAACATTAAGCGAATCAACATCAAGTTGCCAGACCAGTTTGAGCGTGACGCTGTACGGCGACAACGCTCTCTTGATGACTCTGGCATTGTTGAGCAAGTTGATGACTTGCTTATCAATTCAAATCCTGCTGATGAGCCTGACGAACTCAGAGCAATGCTGAATATGTCTGTTGAACCAGATTATTCAGACGCAAAAGTTGGCGATGTGTTTCCAATATCGCCATCAGAAGTGCTATGTGATGAGACATTTCTCTGGGTTGCTCGCAACTTTGAGTGTGTCTGTGGAGAGAACCATTAGCGAGTTTCTTGCCCCCCGCGTTGCGCGGGGCAAAGAAATCGCTTCTCAGAAGTAAACAATATAAACACAACCGAAAGGAAACAATAATGAGTACAACATTAATCGTGGCTGGAGTTAGCAACTCTGGTCCTAAATCAACTGCTGTATCTTTTACGGCAGTTGACGGAATCCGTCCTTGGGCTTGGTTGCCTAACGAACTTGTAACTACACACAACATTCGTGCTGGAGTTACTCTTGAAATTGACGAAGTGGTTGCTATGGGTTCACCTGTAACTTCCTATGTCAAGGACGGTATTGAGTACGAATTGACTCAACCGAAACAGCAGTTAATGCTTGGCGGTAACTTGGTTATTACTCAACCAGCCTTCAAGCCGTTGACAGCGTTGACGGTAAGCAAGTCTGAGTAATTCACTCAGCATAAGCGTTATCGAAACCGAGAGTCCACAGGACTCTCGGTTTCTTAACGCATTACTAGGAAGCAAAACGCGGAACGCGCGTTTTGAAATTCCGTCGCCTATGTTCGCTACCGCGACGGCGACAACACCAACACCAACACCAACACCAGAGCCTCAAAACTCAATCGTCACTACAACTGACCGCTTAAATCTGTTCGGGTGTCGCAATCAACCGTTCGGGTGTGGCATTTTCAACAAAAAAGGAAAAAACATGAAATATAACATTCGTTTGTTAGTTCAATGCGAAACAGAAGCAAATAATTTCTACGACGCTTTAATAAAAGCTTCAAACACTATTACTAATGTTGATGTGCGTGATGCCAAAAATTTGGCGTGGCACTATGTTGACAAAGACAATAAGCGTTATGTTTTGTCTGATGAAGGTTTAATTGAAGTCGAAACATTTGGAAAATTCAAATCCCTTTCTGTTGTAGAACCAAATGTCGGTCGTCTTGCGCCCCCCGCTTCGCGGGGCGCAAGCCAACCTAACAAAGAAAAAAAATATGAATAAAGAACAATTATTGCGCCACATCATGGCAATTATTTATCGTAATGGTCATTGGTCTAATCAATCCGAAAAAATTAACGACATATTGTTATTGGTTCATTCGGAAATAGAAAACATAGAAGAATCAGCAGAGTCATACAACAACCGAAACAGAATCTCATAAAGGAGACTCAACATGCCAAGACAAGCAAGTGAAGAATTGGGTTATTGCGATAGGTGCGAATACGAATTTGAAACAAATCGCGAAATAAACCGCTATGAAGGCGACCAATATTGCGATGACTGCTATTCAGATGTAATTCACGAAGCAGAATACGAAGCAGAAAATGACAGCAACAGTAGTGGCATTCATGGTTACAGCTACAAACCTGAAACCATTTTTCACCACTCTGACGGCAACGCAAGACTCACACACCAAAAAACAAACAACATTTACGAACCCATGATGGGTATCGAACTAGAAACGGAGTTAGTTGATGAAAATTATTTGTCTCATGCTGCTAATTATATTAACAATACAGCTGATGGTCTGGTATATCTAAAAGAAGATTGTTCAATCAATCATGGTTTTGAAATTGTGTCGCATCCAATGACACTAAACTATTTACAAAACCACGCACAACGCTACAAAACATGTTTAGACTATTTGCGCAAAAACGGTTATCGCGCATGGGGTACTTCTACGTGTGGCTTACACATTCATATATCTAAAAATGCTTTTACTGACACCAAGCACGAAGCAAAGTTTTTGTATTTCATATTCAAAAACAAAAAAACATTGGTTAAGTTTGCTGGTCGCCAATCAGGCTATGCTAAGTTTGATTTAGATTCTTTTGTGGGCGCACCTACACATCTAGATATAGCAAACAAACCAACTGTTTTGGAAGTTGTTAAAGGTGTGCGCAAAAATGGCGAGTATGTACCTGGTCAATTTGAACGCAACCTTGCAGTAAATCGTTCAAACTACAATACGCACGAATTGCGTATTTTTAGACCATCTTTGCGTTTTACTACAGTTTTGGCATATGCCGAATTTGTGCATTGTTTATTTTCTTATTCGCAACAAGTAACAGCTGCCGAAGCAATAAAAAACAATGCCCTAACTTCGTTTGCGCCATTGCTTAAATTTGCGGAAGCACAAGACAATCTATATCAAAATTTCATTACTAGAGCTAATAGCAGAAATGTTCTGCAAGCAGAAACGGATACAAAATAATATGTGTTTATTAACTTTCCTACCAGAAAACATTGATTTCGACTATGAACGAGCGCGTGTGAGCGCAAAATCAAACCCTGATGGGTTCGGTTTTGCTATCCATGCAGGTGTTGCCATAATCAAAGACCATGATATGGATTTCGAAAAACTATGGTTGCGATGGAGTGATTTAAGAAAAACCTATCGTGGCCCTGCGTTATTCCATTTTCGTATTACAACACACGGTCATACCGACATAAACAATTGTCACCCATTTGATGTTGATGGCAAGCCAGACACTGTGTTGGCACACAACGGCATTTTGCCGTTAACAATGCCAATCAACGACCATCGTTCAGACACAAAACTGTTTGCTGAACTAATCCTTCCAGCGATTGGCGGTGTTGAAGCGCTCGACAATCAAGAAAGATTTGAAGAATTAGAAAATTGGGCAATTGGTAACAAGTTGGTTGTATTGACTACAAACGAAAAAGCCAAACATAATTGGTATATCGTCAATGAAAAATCTGGGCATTGGGACGCCGGCATGTGGTGGTCTAATAGTTCCTACAAACAAAATTACGGATACAAATATTCAAATTACAATTATGGTTACGGCTATAGTTCGCCATATCTTGGTACTCCAAAATCAGATAACAAAACTGATATTTATCGTCAGTATGACGATTGGGACGATGAAGTTAGTGGTTGGAATAGTTCGTTTCATAAAACAAATAGCGCTTGGACATTTGACGACACGGTTGATTATATACAAGATGAGCTGTATCCAGATACTTCAATAATGAACAAAATCACAATCTTCACAGATTATTCAAATCAAGATTATGCGACTGTTAATTGTTGGAATTGTGGCGCAATTTATTATGTTGATGCGTTAGAACCAAGCGCCACTCATTGTGGCGCTTGCAAAACGTGTCTAGCTTGTGCAAACACAGATTGCAATTGTTGGGAACACTACGAATACGGTGAATCATTTATTAATTGGGATGAAAAAGATGGAGAAATGACACGTGAAACAAAAATTAAACAATAAACGCAGAAAAAAAATGAAAAGAAAAATTAAACGCAAAGATGACGGTTGGGAAAACATCTTTGTAGAAATAACCAAATACGAAATTGGCTTAGCCAAGAAAGGAACACCTAAATGAGTATTAGAATTGTATCTAACGAACAAATTAGGTTTGATGTTGATGTTGAGTCATACAATCGGCTTTTGCGAGATGTAACAACAAATGTAACAGCACGCTGCGAACAATCAATAAACAACATAATTTCTAATGGTATTAGTGACAACATAATTGGACAAATTTCAGAATCAATAGATGTCAGCAGAGTCACAGAATATGTAGTTGCAAGTTTAGATTATGGTCGCATTATTGAATATGCAAAAGCAAGAATCGTGGCTGTTTTGTTAGAAGACGAACGCTTCAAAACATTAGTAAATCGTGGCATTAATACAGCAACTGTCGGCTTCATTGACGAAGCCGTCGAGCGTATTACTGCTCAAATGAATCAAGAACTCGGAATAGAAAGTGATGTTTAATGTCTATAAAAATTAAAGCTTTTTCCAGCGCTCGTTTTTACCATCGAGAATACATAAATAAATTAAAAATGTTGGAAGCAATTAGTCCGCATATGCGGGAGTTGTTTGAAAAAATCTCTGATTCGGAATACGGACTCACTCTTGTCGAGTGTGCCCGTACTGATGACAGAGTAAAAATGAATGAAACAAAAATACGACTAGACATGTTGCGTCTTGACGGACACATCATGCTAATTGATGGTAGATACTACAACAAAAAACACATAGAAACGGAAGAAATCTAATGCCCAAAACAATAACAAAATTAGTTACAAAAGCAGAAGAAGATATTAATTACATTCTACAAGACTTCAAAGACCCGTGGAATCTAGATGGAGCATCTTTGTGGGTAATGAATGCAAACAAAAAAATGGTAATGAAACATCAAAACCTTGATGTTTATGATTTGCTAAAAAGTTCTGACACTTTCAAAATCGTCAAAGATGCTAACTTTTTCACAATTCTAACCTGTGGTTGGGCTGCACCATTAGAGGAACTAGGTGACAATGTACCATCAGAGTCACCAAATCGTCGCAGGGTGCGCTTGCTAGTTGGGGCAGATTTTAGTGGTGTTGCAAGTGTGTTGCGATTCCAAGATGACCCAGATAAAACAATTGTCGATGAAGGCAAAGCAAACGGCACTCTTGCTCAAGCTGTTGACAAGTTAGTCAAAAAGAAATTGAAGCATCAGATAAATAAAGTAACCAACGAAATCAAAGAAATGATGGAAGAAGATACGCAATGAGTGAAATACAACAATACGAAAACTCAATCATGCAAGTTAATGCAGTTAACGAATTTGTTTCTGCATTTGCGCAGCAAGGTGTTGTGTTTACAGACCAAGAAATAGAAATCATATTCAATCGTTACGCAACCAAGTTCCGTGATGTTGTTGAACATGTAGACAAAGGAAAAACAGAATGACAACAGCAACAAAAAATGATATACTTGGATTGATTGATTATCTGCAAGAAACACTTAGCGATTATGAATCGCCAGGTCGTCCATATGATGATGATGAACTATTCGAAATAAGTTCATGGGCCAAAAGATGCACAGTATGGCTAACAGAAAAAATAAAGGAAATGATATGAGCGACAATTATGCCATGCAAATATCTGTTGGATTTACAGATGCAGATGTGCGCGAAGCAATGCCACACCTTAAAGGTGCGGCTGCGTGTGTTGCGCTAGAAAGTATAGAACTATTACTTCAATCATACGTTTATGAAGCCGGTTGTGAAATAATATCACAACTTCTTCGTGAAGAAGGTTGGGATATCAATGGTGAATCATTTATCGAAATGGGAGGATGGTAATAATGGCTGAAAAATGGGTAAAACTCAAAGATTTAAAAAACGAAAAAATATCCAAAGAACTTAATCCGATTTATAAATACGCAAATTGCACCAATTGCCCTAGTGATTGGTTCTTTCCGCCAGATGGAAAAGGAGGTAGAATTTCTATAAGCCCTGGCTCTAATCTTTATAACGCATTCAAAACATGCAATGAATGTAAAGTTAAACAAGAATGTTTCAACTTTGCTAAAGAATATGATTGTGTAGGCGTTTGGGGCGGCAGATTATTTACACATAGAAAAATTTCCAAAATAAAACTAAAGGAGTAAATGTGTTTAAACGATTGTTAATTGTTGTTGTTGGGGTGTTGCTTATTGGATGGACCCTAACTCCACCTAAAATACCACAAAAAATACAGGTGTTGCCACTAAATGTAGAGCAATTTTCAATCCCTAAAAGCCCACCGCAAACCTATAAAGACAGAATCATTTTGCCAAATAATATGTTGTGCCCTGAATGGGCTCAACTAGCCGTAAATGTAGGTTGGGAAGAACAAGACCTTGCCAAATTAGATTCAGTTATTCATCGAGAATCTCGGTGTTTTACATGGGTTCACTATGGCAAAGACCCCAATGGGGGGTCTTTTGGGCTTACACAAATCAATGCGTACTGGTGCAAACCCTCAAAATGGTATCCAAATGGATACTTGCAAACCTTTGGAGTATTAAATAGTTGTGAAGAACTTTATTTACCTCGGGTAAACCTATTGGCAGCAAGGTTAATATGGCTTTATTCGCATAAAGAATACGGAAACGGATGGCTACCGTGGCGCGCGTAATTTGGGGTTTGGGTGTTGAACCTAAATGCTTGACAGACCGTACACAAATGAGCTTTACTATAATCCCCCTCCAGGGGGGCAGTGGAGAGATGATAACGGGGGGCAAAGAAACCAAATCACGCCAACCGAAGGGTCGGCGTGATAAAATGCGTACACATAAAAGGAAGGTTAAAAAATGAGAATTGATGAACAAGCCAAGATTGTGTACGTAAGACAATCCTGGTTAAAAGACATGTTGCTGTGTCCAGAACGGTCACGCCTTAGCGTGACCCAACCTGAATTTAAAACTACAAATGACAGCGCCGCAATCGGCACTGCCGTTCATGCCGGTATTGAAGCAGTCTTAAACAATAATTGTTCCACGAAAGATGCACCAGAAGTTTCTTTAAAACGCTTTTTAGAAATAGAAGAAGAAGGAATTAAGCACACAAATGTTGAACCAAGCACATGGCATCGTCATGTAATTGGCCTAACAAATGCTTGGGTAAAAGACATTTATCCGCATGTTCCGCTCGGCGGTCAATCGGAAGTAAAATTTGTAGCCCCAACAGGCTCGTCGGTTAACGGTTATCAACTTTGGTTTGAAGGCACAATGGATTATGTGCATGAAAAAGGTGTTTGGGATTGGAAAACAGCAGCTCGAAAATATTCTGCGCTTGAAAAACAATCTCAAGATGTGCAATCATCTATCTACACTTATGCAGCACACGTTCTTGGGTTTACAAAAGAAAATATTTCAACATTTAATTTTGGCGTAATGATTCGAGTAAACGAAGCGTACGGCCAAATACTTTCTGTCAATCGCAGTAAAGCTCATGGAGATTTTGTCATCAAGCAAGCTATGTCGGCTGTTGCCTACGGGTTTGCAATGGGTGACGAAACAGGAACACCCACAAAAAATCGTTGGTTAATCAATGACCAACATTATTTGTGTTCAGACCGCTGGTGTCCGTGGTGGTCTGTCTGCAAAGGTGCTAGTATAGGACAAAACGATAATCAACTGGAGGTTGATAATGGATAAGGACAGGGCAATAATCACCCAAGTCGCTGCAAAAATTGCAGCAGATTTGGTCAACAAGGAAGCAAGTACCGAAGCAAAATTGGGTGAGTTTACACTTTTGTTTACGGGCGTAAAAGATGTAATTTTTGAAGTCATTGAGAGTTCTCAGTCTGACGCTCAGATTTTCGAAATGACTAAACAAGCATTCAATGCAACGACTGTTTCAGATAATTCTGGAAGCGGTTCACCTTCCACCGCAGTTGGGTCGTTGCAGATTGTTGGAAAGCAACACGGCGACTTGCCAGATTGGCTCATCAAAGCGTGTAAGCGTGATGGTGTAACCAAGGTGTACGACAACCGTGACAGCCTTTCAATCAACCCAAAGCGTCCTTGGTTTAGGGCCGTTGAGGGTGAAAAAGCTTATTGGGCACCAAAGACCCGATAAATGAAACTTACCGCAGAGCAAATTTCTGCGGGTTGGGACATGGTGGAGAAGCAGGTCAGTCCTGATTCTCCACCATCTTCTATTATCCCGCCAAGTGAATACAAAATGTATGAACCACTTTCAGAAGCGGCTCATTCTTTTGTCCGATGGGCACAAAGCCCACAAGAAAGAATCCATTTAGGATTACCACAAATAGATGCCGAAATGCGTGGCATTGCTGCAGGCGAAATGTCAATGATGATTGGGTATGCGCACGGTGGCAAAACATTATTGTTGTTGCATTCCCTGCTTGAGAATCGCGACAAACACATTGCAATGTTCATTCCAGACGAACCACGCCAACTTGTTTTAACAAAACTAACCTGCATGTACCACGGCATTGATGCTCGAGAACTAGAACGATTAGTTGCAATGGACGACACTGACGCAATTGATTTACTTAGAGAAACCGCCGAAGAAAACTTCCCCAATCTCGCTGTGTTTGACCAACCATTGACCGGCATAGACATGGAGCGGGCATATAACGAAGTGTGTGATGTGTGGGGACAAGTACCTGACCTTGTAGTCGTGGACTACCTTGACCTAGTAGAAGCAGGCGAAACGGTTCCCGACAAAGCAACATTCGTTAAATCGTTTGGTCGTAGACATGACATACCAATGCTGGTGTTGCATCAAACTTCCCGTTCCTCAGGCGCTGATGGAGCAAAACTAACCATGTCATCAGGTGCTTTTGGTGGCGAACAACAAGCAACATCGGTCATTGGTGTGCGTCGTAAAAAATATTCCATCATGGCTGAGATGAACGAAATCATCAACAAGCTTGACAAAACACACTCAGAGCGCTCAATGGAGCGCCTCGATTCTCTGCGATACGAAGCAAAGATTCACGAGTACACCGTTACAGTCAGTTTGTTGAAAAACAAACGACCAGCTGGTCAACTTGTAGATGACATTGATTATGAAATAGATTTAGCTACTGGTCGTCTAATGCCACTACTAAATGGTGATTTACCAAAACAATATTTGCGAGGTTTTCATGAACGACAATTCTGAACTCGTTAAAAACTTTGCTTCTTTGTTTGCCGGTCGTACAGACGCCTACGGTTCGTGGGAAGGTGGCTGCATCAAAGAAGAAGTTACTCCATCAAAGTATTTGAAACATTTGTGGGGGCAAGAATATATCGGCATATATCCAATGCTTCCCACCAACACAGTTTGGTGGGGGTGTTCAGACATTGATGTGGATGATATTGACCAAGCCCGCAATATACAACTAGCCCTAAAGTTGAAGTCTATTGAAAGTTGGGTTGAACGCACAGTCAAGGGCTTTCACATCTGGGTGTTTGCAAGTGAGCCAGTTGCCGCGCGAGTGATGCGTCGAGCGTTGCTCGCCGCACACTCTGCCGTCAAAGTGCCGGCTAAAGAAATTAATCCAAAACAAGAAGAAGCTTCTGGTTACGGCAACTATGTTCGTTTGCCGTATCCAGGTGAATTGTTTGAACCAATGGGTGTTCGCTTCATTATGGATAGCGCAGACAAACCAATGCCGCTTAATGTTTTTGTTGAAGAAGCCATAAAAAATCGTGTTACGGAAAATCAATTAATGCCATTGGCAGACATGTATGTACCAAAGCAATCATTGAGTTTTGTTGGTGGAAATGCTGCCATTCCTGTTGATGTGGCAAAAAGTCTATTAAGACCTTATTCGCTAAAAATGTTTATGGATGGACCGTTGCCAGACTCAGACCGTTCTGGCACATTAGTGCGTCTTGCTTACAGGCTTAGGTCTGATGGTTTAACGGCTGATGTTGCCTATGGTATTATTCGTTCTGCTGATATTCGTTGGGGTAAATTTTATTTGCGTGAAGATGGCGATATGCACATCTCAAAAATCATTGCTGACGTTTACGGCGAATGATTCACAAACAAATCTTTGCTGTTAAGCCGCGTTCAAAACAACGCCCAAGAAGTACTCGTTCAGGCCATACCTACACACCCAAAGAAACAAGAGAGTACGAGAAACTTATTTCAGAGCTTTATACGGGTGTTGCCTTTGCTGATGGCCCACTAGAAGTTGAGTTAATTTTTGACAAAGACAAAACAGAAATAATTATTAAAGAATTAAGGCCATCAAAGAATCCATCAAAACTGCGTGGGGATATAGATAATTACGCCAAAGCTATTCTCGATGCCCTCAATGGTGTAGCCTATACAGATGACAAACAAATCATTAGTTTAAAGTTGAGGAAAAAATGAAAGAGTCAAGATGGGATATACCAAAACCAAACTTTAAAAAAGATTTGGAGTTTGGCAAACAAGGCGAAGACCAGGTTAAAGGCTTCCTCCAAGGCATTGTGAACGGTTCGTTTGAAGTCAAGTCTGACCGCTATCGCAATGGCAGAATGGTTGTTGAGGTGGCTCAGAACCCGCGTAAACACGGCTGGAAGGACTCTGGGCTAGCCATAACTGAAGCAGAATGGTGGGTTTATGTGTATACTATGAACGAGGCAATGATAGTTATTTCTACAGACAGATTAAGGCGTTATATTAAAACTTTACCAAAATCAAGATTACGTTTATTTGCGGAAGGCACAAATAACCCAGCGAGGGGTTATTTGCTGCAACCTGAAGAAGTGATGGCACTTCTTTACGATTCCGCATTTGACGGCAATGTCGAAGAATGACATTCCCCAAGACAACTTTGTCTTTTCATCAACTTACTTAAGTAAACAACGTCCACAAACGCCCATGGAGGCGTTGATGCTTTCTGTGTCTGACGTAATTGAGGAGTCGGCAGAAGAACTACAACCGCTGCGGGAAGCAGTTGCTATGTGCATTGAGCAACTAGATGAACAAGACCAATTTATAATCAACTCAGTCAATAGCGAATTTGTTTCTTATGATGAGCTTGGTAAACGCCTTGGCGTTTCCAAGCCACATGCTTGGCGACTCAAGAACAATGCTTATGCTAGACTACAACAACTACTTACAATGCACCCACTAATCAGAAAGAAGGTCAGAGTGGTAAACAATTGGGAACAATCCGCCAGTCAATGGGTGATGCACATTGCGTCATTTGCTACGGAAACAAAAGAGGCAGATGTGGCAAAGCTGCAGCGCCTAATCACATCGGGTCGAGTATGTTTATTTGACCAAGATGAATTGCCGGTGTCGCTACTATGGACAGAAATTGCCATTCAGGCAGTTCAAGATTTGCGCATGCGAGACAAATGGGACTCGGGTGAGATGTGTAAGCTACTGGCATCAAAACAACATGACTATGGACATGGCAACATAACTGCATTTGGAATGAAGGGTGTCCTTGTCCGTCTATCGGACAAGGTTGAGAGATTAATTAATCTTAAATCCAAGAAATCAAAAGCACAAAACGAATCACTCGTAGATACCCTACGGGATATAGTTGGGTACTGCGTAATAGCTTTAATGCTCAACGACGAAACATTTAATTTGGATTTAGGAGATAACTATGCGAACGAGTCAGCTAGTGATTGGATTTGAAATGCCTGTCACCCCACAAGAAATAGCTAACTTGTTGGAAAAACATTACGGCCCCATTGATATTGGCCAAGGCGTACATGTAAATGGATTGCAAACAAATTGCTTATATGCCCACAATAGAAAGAAAAAACATGGCAAGTAATGAGCCCGACGATTGGATTTATGACATCATTCCAGCCAAGCAAGTTGAAGAAATTGAAGACAAAGCAAAAAATCTTCAAAACAATTTAGACAACGGTGTAAACGTTGTCCTGAGTGCAACAAACGATAGCGCAATTAAATTGTGCCAAGCGTATGAGCGTGGCATTCAGGGAAACATAGAAGCATGGATTCACGTTATGGGATTTCTCGAAACACTAATTGAAACAATAGAGCAACACCTAGACGAAGAAGGAATAGACCCTTATGCAAAATGAACCATCAGAAACAGAGCGTTACCTTCGTGATAGGGTAGAGGAGTTGGAGTTAATATTGGAAGCTATGCGCGCGGAACTTCGTGTCGCACAGCAAGAGCTATGGAAGCGAGAATCATAATGAGGCCAGTAATTGTACTTTGGGA
>Ga0208362_1000059_pt1 | contig 31969 bp, 26 predicted proteins | sample LakMenEpi13Oct10_FD_150693 | JGI IMG/M metagenome (GOLD analysis project Ga0208362, IMG submission 150693) | Freshwater microbial communities from Lake Mendota, WI - 13OCT2010 deep hole epilimnion (SPAdes) | ecosystem: Environmental > Aquatic > Freshwater > Lake > Epilimnion/Euphotic zone ... | reverse complement strand
TCTGTATGGGTATAGGAAAAGACATGACCCATATGGAGAGAGCCGCTCACTGTGGGTGGAGGGGTGTCGACGGAAAAGACGGCATCTCGGGTGGCGGAGCGATTGAAGTCGTATGTGCCCTGGGTACGCCAGGTATCCATCCACTTTGTCTCGATGTTGTCGAGGGTGGGCTTCTCAGGGACAGTGGACATACCTCATAAATCGTAGGCTGGTCAGAGTGCTGAACCTCTATGACACCGCCACACAAAGTGTGAAAACCCTGGCTCTGCGCGAGCCGGGCAAGGTGGGCATCTACCTCTGTGGCCCCACGGTGTACGGGCCACCCCACTTGGGGCATGGGCGAGCCACGCTGGTGTACGACATTTTGCGGCGCTACCTCACCTGGTCGGGCTTGGAAGTCCGGCTCGTGTCGAACATCACCGATATCGACGACAAGATCATCGATCGTGCCAATCGTGAGAATCGTGCGTGGGAAGACATCACCCACAAGTGCGAGAACGTGTGGTTTGAAGCAATGGGCAAGTTGGGCGTATTGCGTCCTGATGAAGTTCCGCACGCCACTGATTACGTCGATCAGATGGTGAGCATGATTTCAACACTCATTGAACGCGACGCCGCGTATGTCACCGATGATGGTGTGTATCTCAATGTGAAGTCTGTTCCTGATTACGGACTGCTCGCACATCAAAGTCTTGATGACATGCTGAGCGGCGGCGGGGACCGAGAAGTATTGGGTGCGAGCAACAAGAAAAATCCTGCGGATTTCGCGTTGTGGAAATTTTCAAAACCAGGCGAACCTGCGTGGTCTGCACCATGGGGTGATGGTCGACCAGGTTGGCACAGTGAATGTGTTGTGATGAGTCTTGAACTTTTGGGAGAAGGTTTTGATCTTCATTGCGGTGGAGCAGACCTGCGCTTTCCGCATCACGAAAATGAACGGGCACAGGCCGTTGCATTGGGAAAGACTTTTGCGAAGCATTGGATGCACAACGGATTTGTTGTGGACCTCGAGGGCGAAAAGATGTCGAAGAGTTTGGGCAACGTCGCCAATCTTCTTGATCTTCTCGAGCATTACGACGCACGCGCTTACCGCATGTTGTTGTTGCAGACTCACTATCGTTCGCCAGTGCGCGTTGGCCAAGACAACATTGACGCATGTGTTACAGCATTGGCCGGTCTAGATTCGTTTGCTGCGCGAACGAGTGCGCATTCGGCTGGCACACCAGACTCAGAGGTGATGCAAAGCTTCCGCACTGCAATGGATAACGATCTAGACACCACTGCAGCAATGGCATTGGTGTTTGATTCGGTGCGTCGCGCAAATGCGGCAATGGATGCTGGCGATGTTGCCACTGTTTCATCTGTTCGCGCAGCAGTCATTGAAATTCTTGGTGCACTTGGTCTTGAGCTATCAATCGGTGACGACATTGATGCAGACATTGTTGCTAAAGGCGTTGCGCTAGATGCTGCGCGTGCCGCTAAAGACTTTGCTGCAGCCGATTCAATTCGTAATGAATTACAAGCTGCTGGATACGTAGTTGAAACCACTAAAGACGGAACGCGCGTACGACGTGGCTAAGAAAGAACGAACACCAATGCCCAAGGGGTATTGGACAATCTGGACAACAGTTGCACTTGACCTTGTAGGTTTTGGCATTGTTGCGCCCATTCTTGGGCGATATGCAGAGCGATTTGGTGCAAGTGGTTTACAAGTCGGTCTGATGTTTGCATCATTCTCGGTTGCACAGATGTTCTTTGCTCCAATTCTTGGACGCATCTCCGACAAAGTTGGTCGTAAACCAGTCATCGTTTTTTCTCTCATTGGTACTGCAGTGGGAAGCTTTATCACTGGTGCAGCCGGTGCACTGTGGGTGTTGTTCCTAGGTCGACTCATCGATGGCGCATCGGGAGCGAGTATTGCGGTGGCACAAGGTGCAGTTGCAGATATTGCTCCACCAGACCAACGTGCACGCTTAATGGGTCTGCTGGGCGCAGCATTTGGTGTTGGTTTTGTTGTGGGTCCAGCACTTGGTGGTCTTGCCGCTCTTGGCGGTCCACATGTTCCGTTTTATGTTGCAGGCACCATCGCTGCAATCAATGCAATTGCCGCCATGATTCGATTGCCAGAGACCAAACCAGACACATCGCACATCACGGAAAAATCTGAACGCGGAAAGGCACTGTCGCCAGCGTTGCAACGATTCGCGATGGTTGGATTTCTATCCATGCTCGGTTTCGCTGGCTTTGAAGCAACGTTCTCGTTGTGGGGTGAAAAGCAATTTGGTTTCACCGAAGGATCAGCATCGCTCGTTTTTGTTTTTGTTGGCGTCACATTGGTGGGAGTGCAAGGTGGACTCATCGGTCCACTGACACTTCGGTTGGGTTCTCGAAAAATGTTGCGACTCGGTCTATCGCTTGTTGCTGTCGGGCTACTTCTCTTAAGCGTTGCTTCCACGTGGGCTGTGATGTTTATCGCGCTGTTCTTGTTGTCGGTTGGCCAAGGCGTGTCGGCACCATCGGGAAGCGCGTTGGTAGCAGAGTTAGCTCCTGTTGATCGCCGAGGTGAAGCGTTGGGGTATCAGCAAAGCACTGCAGCGTTTGGTCGAGTGGCTGGCCCAGTGTTGGCCGGGGCACTTTTTGACCACGTTGGTCTAGGTGCTCCATTCTTTGTGAGTGGGGTGCTGATCTGTGTTGCGGTTGCTTCGGTGTGGAGCATCACGCGCACTCGCGTGGCCCACGCACAGTAGCTATCGAAGCGAGTTCACCATTGATGCCATGATGGCAACTGAGATGCTTTGTGGCGCACTGGGTTTCGCTTGCCCAAGAACACACCCGACTATTTGACGCAACGGGGTTACTCCCCAGTAACTTATTGCTATGGCTGATTTCTCCCTCTCCCTCAATGATGACCAAGAACAAATCAAAGATTGGATTCATCAATTCGCTGTCGACGTAATGCGCCCTAATGCACATGAATGGGATGAGCGCGAAGAGTTCCCATGGCCAATCGTGCAAGAAGCCGCAAAGATTGGTTTGTATGGTCTCGACTTCCTGATGAATGCAATGGCAGACCCAACGGGCCTCACTATGCCAGTTGCTATCGAAGAGATGTTCTGGGGCGACGCCGGTCTTGGAATGGCAATCATGGGTTCTGGTCTTGCAGCAGCAGGAATTTCCGGAAACGGAACACCCGAGCAAATGATGGAGTGGGTTCCACAGTGTTACGGAACTGCTGACGACGTGAAGCTCGGTGCATTCTGTGTTTCTGAACCAGACGCCGGCTCCGACGTTTCTTCTCTTCGCACACGCGCCGTATACGACGAAGCAAATGATGAATGGGTCATCAACGGAACGAAGGCATGGATCACTAACGGTGGCATTGCAAACATTCACGTTGTCGTTGCAGCTGTCGATCCAGAACTCAAAGGTCGCGGTCAAGCGTCTTTCGTGATTCCTCCAAATACAAAAGGTCTCTCAATGGGGCAGAAGTACAAGAAGCACGGAATCAAGGCTTCTCACACTTCAGAAGTAGTTCTTGATGATGTTCGCGTTCCTGGCCGCTGCCTTCTTGGTGGCAAAGAAAAGCTTGATGCGAAAATCGCACGTGCTCGCGAAGGCGGACACTCTGCAGGCGCACAGCCAGCAATGAAGACATTCGAAGCAACTCGTCCAGCAGTTGGTGCACAAGCACTTGGTGTTGCACGTGCTGCATATGAATACGCACTCGATTATGCAAAAGAGCGCGTTGCGTTTGGTAAGCCAATCATCATGAACCAGGCAATTGCATTCAAACTTGCAAACATGGCAACAGAGATTGATGCATCACGCCTTCTTATTTGGCGCGCATCTTGGTTGAGCAAGAATGGCGGCTTTAAGAACGCCGAAGGTTCAATGAGTAAGTACAAGGCCTCTGAAACTGCAGTACGCGTTACTGAAGAAGCAATTCAGATTCTTGGTGGCTATGGCTACACGCGTGAATACCCAGTCGAGCGCTGGCACCGAGATGCAAAGATTCACACCATCTTTGAGGGCACGTCAGAAATTCAGCAGCTAGTGATTGCCCGTGCAATCTCTGGCCTGCGCATCGAATAAAACCCCTGCTACGTAAGGGTTTCCTGAGGCCTTGCTCTGAATAAGCTCAAAACTGGGTTTTCACACGCAACCCAAAAACACGCAGATTCCGACAGTTTCCGACACAGTTTGTGCCACTCATGAAGACGACAGAGTCGCTCTTTTTCGTCCGAGGGCGACCTAGTCCGACAGAAGCTCTGAGGCTGTACCTCAGACTTTTCACGTATTGGCTACGGCTTGGTCATTAATGTGCCGAAAAGTGAGATTGATACGCTGCTCCTTCACTCGAAGCTGTCTAGGAACTTGATGCTCCCATTCTGATTGGCATCGTCCGGACATGATTATTAAGTCGCCATGTTCAAGAAGTACATCACGAGTTTCTCGGGTCACGATGTTGCGAAAGCGGAATTTACGCGTCGCGCCGAGTGAGACTGATGCAATTGTTGGTTCCACACCGAGCTCATGTTCGTTGTCACTGTGCCAGCCGACAGTATCCCGGCCGTCTCGATATCGATTAACAAGCACAGAGTTGAATCGAGTCTTGGATTGTTCTTCGACCGATCTTCGAAGTGGTTCAAGAAATGTGGGCCAAGGTAGCGGATTGGAATGTATTCCGCTGTAACCATACGAGAGTTTGCCGTCAGCAATCCATGCAACTTCTCGTGGTAGCGGACTGGTTTTTCCAAAGACAGTTACATCGGGTTGTTCCCAATGCAATTCAGTATTGAGTCGTGAGAGAAGAGTTGCAGAAGACTCACTATCCAGAAATTTTGGGTAATGCCAGACAAGAGTGTTTCCATTCGATATGACGTCAGTTGGTTCTTGATTTTCAAAAAAACTCACGCACGCCACTGCTTAATGGTGAGTGTGTAGCCGTTGTTGAGCGGGTCGTTAGAGTCGCCCCAATTCGGAAACGATAATTCTGGAGCGATTGCCTCTTGAGACCAGCCGAGTGATTCGAGAAGAATTTCGCCGGACGGAATTGCATTCTTGCTGTCTGGATCACGACCAACATTAATCCAGGTGAATTCATCTCGTTGCTCTGAGGCGAATTGCGCCCACGACATGACTGTTTGCCAGTCGACGATGTTGCCGACGAGCGAAGTGACGACGATGAGTCGACCATCTCTTGGAATTTCGAGTTGTGCGACGTTCTTTACAACCGTCAAATTCGGGAACGTTGCTTTGGCGAAGCGCGTGGCGATCTCTTCAATCTCAATACCGTAAATTTGGTTGAATTGCGAACCGCGTGAATACTCATAGCCAGCGATGCAGCTTCCTGCGCCGCACCCGCATGAGAGCAAAATGTCATCTGCGTGGTGGCCGATTGCATCGGCTGCTCTGCAGATTAGGCGTGCCGCTTCCAGGCCTGTTCTTCTGATGTTTTTGAAAACGTCGTGTGCATTTCGGGGCGTCTTGAATCGGCATCGTCCGTAGCCGAGACAACTCCCGCAAAAACATCTTCCGCCGGCGAGGTCTTCTCGCTCCGCATCTGAAAATTCCGAGGCGTAAGCGTCACCGAAGCGATGACAACACGTCGGCCAGACTTGCATTCCATTTGATTTTCTGAGGAAGAAGATCTCCGTCGGATCGGATGGGGGAGGGGTTGTTGGGTGGGTCATGATTTTCCTGTTTCTTTTGGGGAGAGTCAATGTAGCATGAACATAGGAAAAAACGGCAACGCCTTATATGGCTTGAAAATGAGGGATAATGACAAGTAGGAGAAAAAAACAAAGCGTGGAAACAGGGTTTCCTTGGCTCGAAGCACCCTCTGCGGCCATATCTGTAATCAACTCAGATTTGGAAATGCGACTGGCCTCCAAGCCCTTGTTGCGTGAGTTCGTTGAGACTCCTTCCTCGGGAGCAATGTCAAGCCTGCAGTTAGAGGTTGAAGATTTGGAAGTGCTTGGTTTGGCTGGAGCGAAGATTCTGATGAGTCCGCGCATTGAGTTGTCTGATCTAGATCGACTCGCAGCCATTCTTGACTTGTCTCGAGAATTGATACTGCGCCGGGATCTTGAAAGACCTGCTTCGGATGAGATGGCTCCATGGGAAAGTCAGCTGGCGTCAATTGATTCAGAGATTGCGTTGAACGAAGACCTGGAGAAGTATCTACAGATTCGACTGTGGTCTCGTAGTGGCGAATTGACACGACCGGTGTTGCGCTTAGTAGCACCTAGCGCATTATCTGAGAGCGGCGCAATTAATGAGGGAAGCGTCTTGGATCAGATTCTTGCTTCCATAAGAGTTCAGCGCGAATCCAGGGATCTGTACCTGCAAGAAAAATATGGCAACCAAAGAAAAAATAATTTGGGCCAACTGCCAGATTTGGAGACGTATCACCGCGAGATGGATCGTCGGTGGTTGAATCTTTCATCAGCGATGCGTTGGCAAGTGCTCGATGATATTCGAGAGACTTTAATCCTTTGGAAGATTGCTGAGCCAGTAATCAATCATCCTTCGAAACCTGGTGTGAGCGCAGCACTTACCTACGGCCTCCAATTATCTCTAAAGTCCAGCGGTTCCAAGCCGGTTGTGCGTGCAGAGTCTGCTGTTGGAAAGTCTTTGAATAATCTTCGGGCCTCGTGGGCGTTCGTGATTCGTAAAGATCCGACTGCAGCACAATGGGCTGCCCTAGTGCTAGCTCCACCCGGAACTGTTGGAGATTTGGGGACAGCAATTAGGTCAATGGCTTCAGACAACATTGCATGGGCTGCCTCACCGGGGCGCAAACCAAAAGGTTCTGTTGTCTCTATGTCAGTCGTTCAATCGTGGGTGTGTGATGGCTGCGGTCGTGAGTTCGCTCCAGGTGATCATTCGCATGATTCGCCAGACGCTCTCTCAGTTGGACGATCTATTGAAGGCAAAAGCGACACAGAATTTTATGGCACTCATTCGCGAGTACTTTTCGGACTTCCAGACCGAGCACACCAGTGGCAACGCCTAATGTGTGCAGCATTGATCGAAGAACTTGATTCGCCGTGCTGGGCTCGCGGTGGAGTTCTGGTGCCGACGTTTGTGCAATAGAGCAGACATAAACATGAAGAGTGTCAATGAGAATTCCCTACTTCTTGTGAGTAGTAGGGAAGAATTTCAAAGAATTATTCCTGTTTTGTGGAAGGAAATCTGGGGGCATCATGAGTCCTTAGCAAGAGAAGTTTCACACGGAAGCTTCGTGTTCGAAGGAAATTTATGAACTCAGATGTACAAAAACGAATTTACGTAATCCCAATTGGATGCGACCGAAACGCTTACGTCACTATCACTGATGCTCTCGAAATTGATGATGGTTTAGGTACCTTTATGTGGACCTATGAATCGGGAGTTGGCATTCTCGTTAGCAGTCCGACGAGTGCGGAGGACTGCACCAGCGAAATCATTCAGAGCATTACGACCTTAACCGCGTTGCCTTATGAAGCTGCAGAACCGTTGGTGCGGTTTTGGTTATCGTTACTTTTAAATGTTGAACCTGCACGGGCAATCGAAACGATGCTTGAGACTTGCATCCCGATGCTCGGCGAGATCTACCGCGAGCATGCGGGTGTCGAACGATTAACTCAACTTTCGCCTCGACTTTACGATGCCTTGAAGTCTGGCTCGTCACCTCGCGAAATCGCAGCGAAGTATTTCGATGATCAAAGTTCGCGATCAGATGGTCTTGCATTTTTAAGAGGACTTCGTATCAACGATGAAATTGATGAATCCCGAGTTTGCTTAATGAAACTACTTCCACCAGGGGATCATCGAGTGGGTTTGCAAAATGAACTGTCACCAAAAGTTTGGATAAAGCCGGGACTTGAGATTTCTCGAATCACCGAACATCTTTCAGTTCCAGTTGCACGAGATTTTGCTGCTGTTGCCCTTAGCGAGGCCCGCAGTCGTTTGGTGCTCTGCGCGGCGTTACGTTTGGGAATTCGTGCTGAAGGAAACGATGGTCGAACCGCATACGAGGAATTGCGAGCTGCTGTAGCTCGATCGTCAATTTCCGCACCGCGATCACTAACTGAAAAGTTAATGGCGGCAGGCCCGGTAGGTAAATGGGGATTCATACACCCAGTGACAACGGAGCCACAATTGAAGAAATTGGCAACGACTGCTCGCAACTGTCTCTCCAATCGTGCTCATCCTTGGTTTGGGTTGGTGATGCGTGGCGAATGTGAATTGTTTGTGTTGCGGAATGATGATGTCATTCATGCGGTAGTAGCTATCGATCCAAAGATTAACAGTGTGCTTGAAATGCGTGGCGTAGCCAATGCAGAAGTCGCCACGGATATTGCAGATTCAATAAGAAAAAGAGTTCGTGAAGCCGGAGCGTTGCGATGAGATTTCACGGACTACCAGAACCACCACTACCTCGAGTTTGTTCTGCAAAGCACTTAGAAAAGCAAGTCGGTCACGGTTTCCTGGGTTGGAACCACAGAGAAAACCCAATTGTTGAACTTGTTGCACTCGCAGTTTCCGAAGACGAAGAACAAGTGATAGCCCTGATACACGCAGAGAACGAAACAGACAAATTTGTTGGTACGTCAGCGGTCTCAGCGGTCTGGTTTAACGAGTTGTTTGAGGAACACACTTTGGTTCGAGGAGCTCCTGAAGACATTCGTTCGCTGGCAATAGTTCCATGTCGTTTGTTTGAAGGAGCTCGACCATCTCGCCCGACGACACCACTCATGACGGAATTGTTGGCGTTGGATCGACAGGGTTTTGCCCGCAATCTTGCGCATAAATGGTTTCAACGTGGGCGGCCAGTGCGCAAGACTCAACAGTTCTTTATTGCGCTGTTGAAAAGCAATGACTCAGACATAAAAAAGTTGGCGAATGAAGGATTAGAACTTCTTGCATCGGCTCTGTCTAACCGAAATATCCCGCCCTTACTAAAGCGTCATATCGCTGAGGTGTGTCTTGCGATTGGCCGCATTCCACAAGAAGATTTGCGCCCCAATTCTTCCGACGACAAACCAGATACAGATTGCTAGGTCTTCAAGGTGAGGGATGCATCGGTGCGTTCGACATCAATAAAACGATGCCTTCCAAACTGACACTTGTTTCGTATTTGTAAAAGACCCACGAGTTATAGGTCTTGGAGAGGGTCCGTGCTCTCGGGATAGATCCTTAACGCAACGCACCAAATCTTGTTGAAATTTGTATCCATCATTTGGGCAAAGATTGAAGGTGTATTGTCCCATTTGTTGGTAACAGTCCTTCCCGACCGAAGAGGAGATTTCTATGGTGATGTGGAACCTCGTTGGTCATGGTGCTAAGTGGGCAGCACGTGGCGTACTGGCATTTTCTGAAACTGAAACTGGCAAGAAGACAGCCGAGTTGTCGGGGAAGGCGTACAGAGCGACTCGCGACGCAACAAAGGAAGCAATCAGTTCTTTTAAAGAAAGTCAAAAGAAAGGTGATAACAGTATGGATGATTTCAACCCCGAAGAATGGTTTGGAAACTTTGCAGCCGTAACCACAAAGCAATATCAAGCGCATATCAGCGCAATTAAAACAGCTGGTGCGCGCCAAGTAGCGCCTGCAACTAGGGCGCCGGTGCTGACATCTAGACAAGGCCTGCTTGACGCCTATAAGCAATACGAAGCAGGCTCTAGAGCAAATGCGCAAAGATTGATCAATATCGCGATCGCCTCTGCTGATTCAGGAGCTGTTTCGCCAGATGCAAGTGAGTGGCCGATTGACGGCCCTGAGATTGGCCGTGGGCATGCCTGTATGTGGGGAGCAATAGCGCGAGTGCTTGCACATAAACAGGCAGAGATATTCACATGGCAGGATGCGACTCTTTCTGATTCTTGGTTCGGCGCAGCCTTCACAATCTTTCTTGAAAACAACGAAGGGACAATGGCTGGTCGGGCATTGCAGGAATGGGCAGAATCTCGGCGACTGTATGGCGATGAAGAAGGAGCGAATCTTCTGTTCTTGGCAGCCGTGTGTGTTTTCATTTTGATTGGAAATCAAGAGCGAATGTCACTAGTGGCAAATCGCCCAAGTGAGAGCGGGCCAGTCGCGATGGATTCCAGTTTCTTTCTGAACAGACCCGCTACAGCGCAGGAGTCGCAAGTATTGAGTTCAGTTCTTGGTGCGCGTAACACACACAAGTTCTTCAAAGCAGTCGGCTGAAAGTAGCGGGTCATGACAGCTTCTGGATCGCAGAAACTGAAGGAAAACTACCCTCGTCGAGCTGATGAACTTCGACAACTAGTTCTTGAAAGTGATGGTGCTTTCGGTGACTTTGAGACGGCAGCGTCGCGTGTCTGGAGACTTTCTCAGTTGTATCTCGTCTTTATTGACGGCGAGGATGATGACTTTCCGAAAGATCCGGAGATTGCGCGCTATGTTCGTGATCTAGCGAACTCTCGCCCGGTATGTCCTGTAGATGAAGAGGCAGGGGTGTTGATGCAGGGAGCTGTTCTGAATATGCCACATTATGAAATCGCCCTCAGCGTTCTTTGTGCGGTTGATGTAATTGGTTCCATGCACGCATTAAATGGTGCCGCGGATGACAACATCAAGGAACTTGTCGCGGTAAGGAATCGTGCAAATTTCAGTATGTTCGGCAAGTAAATCTGCAGTCTTGTGACTAGATACGAACGGTTCCGACACAGTTTGTGTCACCTTGACACAGTAAAAGTCGTGAAAGCCAAGCCTGTAAGGAGATGCAGTAACGATGCAAAGATTCACACCATCTTTGAGGGCACGTCAGAAATTCAGCAGCTGGTGATTTCACGCGCTATCTCTGGACTACGCATCGAGTAAATCCCTTGCGATAGGACCTATTCTTTAGCAAAACGGTGACTATAATTCATCGTGCGTGAAACGGATAGCGCTTCTGGGGATAGTGGTGGCGTCGCTAGTAGCCCCTGTACCTGGATTCGGAAATAGTTCAGCATCTGGCGCTATCGGCACGAGTTTTCAAGAGCCGTATTCCTGGGGAGCTGTCGCAACTGGCAGCAGCGTGTATGGACAATATTCGGCACCTGTAACTGGATCGTCTACGTTGTCCACTTCTGCACCAGCAGGCGGGGGAACATTAGGTGCTCGAGTTAATAGCGGCGCACCTGTATCGAAGTTTGCACAGTTGCAAACCTTTGGAGGTGGCACTCCACAAATGTTTTCTAAAGGTGGCCAAGCTGCTGGCACCGGAACCCACATGTTGGTTGCTGTTGAAAATACCTCCGGCGCTTTTGAAGTGTGGGGTTGGGGTAAAAACACTTACGGCCAATTGGGGAACGGAACTTCCACCGATTCATCACGGCCTGTAAAAGCAACCTGGACTGCTGGGTCTGGAGAAGAGATCATTGCGCTTGCGGTTGGCGAGCGACACAGTTTGATGCTCACACTTCAAGGTTCTACTCGTCGTGTTTATGCCTGGGGGAGCAATGCACAAGGGCAAGTAGGTGGAGCTGGCTTGTCTGTTACAACATCGAGCAAACAAACCGCACCGTTACACATTTCCTCTCTCACTTCTCACAGCATCAGATCAATTGCAGCTGGACGGTATCACTCGGTAGCAGCCGATTCCGGTGGCGAAGTGTGGGTGTGGGGATACGACTTGGGAACTTATGGAAACATCGGTCTCCCTGGAGAGAAGAGCCGTTTTCTTCCGGAGAAGTTGACGACAGCTTCAATGGGGCAGCGTCAAGCAACCGTTACTCAGTACGCAATCAAGAACAATGTTGCAACTTTGACGTCGAGTAGCTATCACTATTTTGAAACTTCAAAGATTGCAACTGTGAGTATTGGAAACACGTTATTGGATGGGTCAAAGACCGTTAGCGCGGTGTCAAATACAACTTTTTCTTTCACGGCTCAACCAGATGTAACTTCGACTGCATCTGTCGGGTCAATTGTTTTCTCAAACTCTTCGGCAACAGTCACAAATAAGAGATTATTGAATAACGAAGCAATTCTTACCGTGAATACAGGACACAACTTGCAGGTTGGAAATATCGTGACGGTCGATGTTGGTGATCCAGTTCTTGACGGAACGCGAACTATTTCCAGTGTGACGAGTACAACGGTCAAATATGTCATGCAGGCAAACGTTTCTTCAACTGCAGTTAGCCCAGCAGGATCGGTAACTGCTGTTAGTCCTTCAACGAATGCACCAACAACTGTCTCAAATAAAGTTCTTTCAAACAACCTTGCGACCATCACCGTTCCCACGGGACATGGCTATGGCAACGGGAATGTAATTGCGATATCAGGCGTCGGGTCTGGATTTGATGGTGAACAAACCATTACATCGACAACTGCTACGACCATCACCTTTAAATCACAAGATGACATTGCTTCTGCGACAGTCACTGGAACCATTGACATTCGAACCCCCACATTTGCAACAACCCATAAAGCCATTTCAAGCAATGTCGCGACATTGACAGTTCCTTCTGGTCACGGTGTTGCTATTGGCAATGTTCTTGAGGTTTCTGGATTGGGTGGAAACTTTGATGGTTCAAAAACCGTTACTGCAGTGTCTGCAACAACCGTGAGCTACAAGGCACAAATTGATGTCGCAACCACTGCAGTTTCTGGAACAGCGACAATTATCGACTGCACCTCAGCGTGCCCGACCGTTCCATCCGGGGTGCAAGAAGTAGCAGCAGGTAATGGATTTACGCTGGCACGAACATCAAGTTCGGTGTTGTCGTGGGGTTACACGAGCACAAACAACTACAACCGAATTGGGAGAGTGAGCACTGGAGTAACCACTCCAGACACTGTTGCATTGCCGGTTGGATGCACGCCGTCGGCAATCACTGCAGCCCCATATGGCGGTGCTGTGCTGTGCACAAACAACTCAATCGCAACATGGGGCGACAATCGATATGGCCAACTTGGCACAAATACCGCAGTCACAACGACATCGCGTTCAACGCCGATGTCAATCTCTGGAATTTCTCTAAACGCTGGGGAGTCAATTTCTTCCATTGATATGAGTTTTTACAACGGAATGGCACTCACCTCTACCGGTCGTTTATACACCTGGGGAGGTAATCAGTATCGCTTACTTGGAAACACGAAAACCTACGCCGGTACAACATCGTCAACTGCTGTGCCTAATTCGCTAACCGCTCAATTAGCGACGCGGATTTCGCCTTCAGGCGCAACAGTTGTCGCTGCTACGTATGAATTTGCAACAGGTTTCATTTTGGATAGCAATGGACAGGTGTGGACGTGGGGCTGGGTTGGTAACGGAATGACCGGTAGAGGTGTAACTGGCTTGGCCGTCACTTCAACAGGCGCAAATTTTTATCCATTAGGAATTGGAACTTCAGTGCGCATTGCCTTGATGGACTCCACCTACTACGGCATGACCGCTGTGTTGTCTGATGGATCAATGTGGACAATGGGCGCTATCGGGACTAGTTCTGGTTACTACTACACGGGCGATGGCACCTCAGCTGCGCGCTTCAACATAGGACGAATTGATCTCCCATTTGGACCTGATACTTCTGCAACGTCAGAGACCATTACTCAGCTGTCGTGTGGCACGTACCACTGTTTAATCGCGACATCAGCAGGAAAAATTTACGGCTGGGGTGACTCTTCATCGCGAAACGTAGTGATCAACAGCACGGCAGATAAAACCACTCCAACCCTGATCGCATCCGGACTGACGAATCCACGAATTGCCGCAGGACATTCGTATTCGCTCTATGTGGATGTTGGTGCATCCGGAACGGGTGGAACTGTGTATGCCTATGGCAGTAACGCAAACAGGCGAAGCGTTCCGCAAGTGTCCACCAACCCATTGACATCAGCAACCGCAGTTCAGGACGTCATCACGCCAACCGGCACGCCTAATGATGTTGTTGCAATTTCTGTTGGCACGGCTCACTCAATTGCATTACGAGCAGACGGCACACTGATGAGCTGGGGCTCAAATACCTATGGTCAGTTAGGTAATGGAACGAATTCCTCCACGACGTATTACGCAGAGCCAGTGCTTCCCGGTGGAAAAATTGCAGCAAGCATTCATGCGGCAGGTAATCACACGATTGTTCGCGCAACTGACGGATCGTTAGTTGGCTGGGGATCCAATCTCAATGGAGTGCTTTCCGGCGCTGCAAGTGGAAATGTTCTTTCGCCTACGAATATCGCTTCGGGTTATTCCTTTAGTCAAGTTGATACTTATGGTTATTCGACTTCCTCAAATCTTGCGACAGCCGTAGGAATTGCTACAGATGGCACCGTTTTTGCTTGGGGCTCAAACCGATTTGGACAACTCGGTAGAACTGATCGTGCTGCCGCGTCGTCGGGAGTAAATCTATACAGTGCAACTCCAGTCGTCGTACAAACATCAAATGTCGCGAATTTAACGAACGCGGACAAGGTCGTTGCAACGGGATTCTGGAGCGCGGCATATCGAACATACGTATCTCCGCAGGTACCAAGTGAACCGCAAACGGTGGCAGTTGTATCAAATGCTGCAAGCTCAATTACCGCTTCATGGACTGCACCGACATCTCCTCGCGATCTTGAGGGGTATGTGGTTGAGGTTTTGCGTGCAGGCTCCGTGGTATTTAGGGCAGGTGCAGGTCGAGGAGCAACATCGTTAGATATGACCACTCCAACATTTGACATCGTCAATGGAGCCGAGCACACCGTGCGTGTATATGCAGTGAATGAAGCCGGTGAAAGCGCGGCAAGCAATTCAGCAACAGCAACTCCTGTGGGGGTTTCAAGTGCGCCACGAAATCTTGACGTTGTACCACTTGTAAATGGCTTACGCGTTTCCTTTGCAACTCCGTCTGATCTTGCCGGATTGCCAATACTTGATTATCAAATTGTCTCTACGCCGACTTCTGGTTCTGCTGTTACAACGACAGTCCCAGTTGGTTCGTCGCCGTACAGCATTGATGTGACCTCGCTAACTGTGGGTACTCGATACGTCGTAACGGTGAAGGCGCGAAATGCCGAAGGACTTAGCGCAGCTGCGACATCAAGTGTGGTAATTCCTGGCCGTCCAACCGTTCCACAAAGTGTCGTTGCACTTGGGCTTGATGCAGCTGCAGAGGTTTCATGGGATGAGCCCGAATCGGATGGAGGGGAAACTATTCGTTCCTACCTGATCAGGGTATATGCCGATGGTGGAACGGTGCCGCTTTCGACAACACTGGTGAATTCTTCTCTCGCGTCCGCAATGTCAGAAACGATTACGGGGCTAACAAACGGAACTCGGTATGAATTTTCGGTTACTGCTTCACAAGAAGTTGTGGGGACACAGTATTTCGGTTTGGAATCTGAACGATCAGAAATCATTGCAGGTCGACCAGCGGCTGTCACATCGGTTACAGCAACAGCTGCAAACCTTCCTACGGGAACTCAGGTTTTAGTGACGTGGAATAAAGTCGCTGATCAAACTGGCGTAGCTGTTACTCACTATCGCGTCAATAGGAAAACAACAGGCGCATATACGAATGGCACTGCATCTACATCAGCTTCTGTATGCGTTACCAATTCATGCAGTGCCACAGTTACTGGGTTGACAAATGGAACGGAATACACGTTTGTTGTAGAAGCAGGTATTTCAAATGCTGCATGGGGTCTTGCCAGTAGTGAGGTAATTGCAACTCCAATTGGAAGAACCTCGGCACCAAGTATCACGGTTACATCGATGGACTCTGGGACAGTAGTTGAAGTGATAGAGCCAACCTCGCTGAATGGTTCCGCAGTAACTCACTATGAATTGATGTACCAAACGAGCCCGGGTGGGTCTTGGTCAGCCGCAATCGAACTTGAACCACGTGAGTTTCCATACACAATCCAATCACTCACAAATGGAACGTCGTATCTTGTCTCAGTGTTAGCCGTTAATGGCGCTGGTGATTCCGACGCAGATTCTGCGACAGTCGTACCTGCCACCACACCTGGCGCACCATCAAATGTCAGTGCAAGACCAGGATCGATCATTGTTGCGTGGGATGCTCCAATCGATACGGGAGGTGAAACGATTTCAGCGTATGAAATTACTGTGACCGATCCGGACGGGGTTTCCACTACTTTTGCAACAAGCCCAAGTAATCCGACGGGAACTTCGTCGTGCACGACTGCAGGTAGATCGTGCACCATTACGCAGGTGTTTACTGCAGACAGTCCGGAAACTTTGGTGACAGTTCCTGACGATATTCAGTACACGATTGCAGTAACTGCTCTGAATGCTGCTGGAAGCGGGCCGCCATCAAGTAATGCCCTTGTTGTAACTGGTCAACCAGATGCACCAACCAATCTTGTGGCAACGGTTGGCATCGAGTCATTTGAGATGTGCTGGACAAAACCATCAGGTGCACTGACGTCATATCAAATCAATGCAACACGCGGTTCAACAAATTACGCCTTGGCGATAGAGGCATCTGAAGCAACTACTTCAGCAACGTGTTCATCGCCGAAAGTTGGTTACACCGTTACTGAATGGTCGGATGGAAGTTTGGTTGAAGCAGGTCAGACGTATTCAGTAACAGTCGTCGCATCGGTATCTGCGAGTGATTACATCTATGGATCAGCATCTGCTGCGGTAAGTGCCGAACCGTTTGGTCTTCCTGGTGCTTCAGTAATTTCCAGTGTTCAAGTAACTACTACCTCTGCAACCGTTACGTGGTCTGCTGCAGATCCAAGAGGATCAACGATTACACGTTATGTTGCACAAGCAGTTGGAACTGGTTTGTCGTGTATATGGTCGACTGGCGCTCTGTCGTGTGTCATTAATGGACTTGAAAGTGATACGAACTACACCTTCAATGTGATCGCATCAAATGCAGTCGGTGATGGGTTGCCATCCGAGTCGGAAACTGCACGAACGAGCAGAGTATCTGATGCATCTCAGTCTCCTACGACCACGAATGTGGTGTCAGCAACGTCTACGACTTCCTCTTCGACAACATTGTCCTCTGTGCAGGCACCATCAAACCTTCTTGTCTCTTCAACATCTACCACCGTTCAGGCAGAAAAAACACCAGGTTCAACGACTTCTGGAACAACTAGTGAATTAGAGATAGTCGCATCGGGTACAACAACTGTTGAAAATAATGCTGAAGAGGACAGCTCAGATCAACTGCCGACAGAGCAAGTAGCAGATACAGGAATTTCACTTGAAATAACAGATGAACTACTGCTCATTTTATTGTGTTGCATCGCACTTGTTGCCATTGCATTTGCTGTACGAATGCTTTCAAATGTGAAGCAGAAGTAAACGCGCTTTGTGTTGAACTAGCGGGCTCCGGCTCGTTGATACGAACGCGATGCAATTGGTACAAACACCACGATTAAGCCAATTGCCCAAATAAGTGTGTACAGCGTGCTGTTTTGCAATGGCCATGCTGTGGGCTCTGGCGCAGATGCTGGGATGTTGCCGAAATGAACGCGTGCTGCATGCGTTAATTCAGCAGTTGGTGATTGCTCGTGCAATCTCTGGCTTGCGCATCGAATAAAACCTGGTATCAACTGGGCAAGAGAAGTTCGGCGTTACTCACGAAGAATGCTTCGATTGCCGCATCACCGAGCGGTGTGATGTCGGCGGCCATGCGTCCAATTGGGTCAGTGCCACCTTCAGGGTGCGGGAAGTCTGTCGAAAACGCGTAGATCTCGGACATTCCGTAGCGTTCAATTTGTCGAGCGGTGCGCTCCCAGAAAAATGGGGTCACGCGAATCTGGTCGATGAATACTTCACGCGGACTTCGCTTCAAACTTTCACGCAGACGACGCGATAACGCGAGACGATCTTCAAGTAGATCGACAAACGGACCAACCCACATTGCGCCAAGTTCAATTACACCAACTCGCAGATTCGGATGGCGGTCGAAAACGCCACCGTAGATCATCGTTGCCAAATAGTTTTGTGCGGCGAGATGCATAGTGGCCAACGTGTGCGGGCCGATTGGTTCACCAGTCGAGAATGTGCCAGGTCGCAACAAGTCGGTATCACCCCATGCGTTGCTGGCAAAGAAGCCGTCTTGGCCACCAATGTGCAAAGTTACGGGAAGTTCTGCTTCGGCGAGCAACGCCCATAGCGGGTCAAGTTCGTCCGCAGCCGGCGAGCGACCACCAGGTGCGATGCCGTCTTGGATGAAAACTGCTCGTGCACCACCAGCCGCAACTCGTTCGGCCTCAGCGATTGCGCCCTCGATGGTCGTCAAGTTGAGCAACGCAGTTGGACGCAAACGTCCGCGACCAGATTTTGTCCATTGCATTACCGTGTCGTTGTATTCGCGCAGCACGACACCAGCGTTCGGGTGATCAGACCATGCGGGCATCGCTAAAACCACTTGCGGAAAAATAAGTTGGCGTTCGATGCCCATCACATCCATTGCAGCCAAACGGCCTTCGGGGCTAGACGCACCGGGAGCCGCGGTACCTTTTGTAGTCCACACCGATTCGGTTGTGAGATCCGGTTCGTCGGTGGCATCGAACAAGGGGATTCCAGCGAAGCGTTTCCCAAAGCGCGCGGTTGCTTCACCAAATACTTCACCCCAGCGGGAAATCGGCACTTGCAAATGACTGTCAAGGTCAAGGATGCGTCCGTGAACGGAGTTCAGTGTGGTTGTCATATTCAGATAATAGAGGGCACTTCAGATATCCAGCAACTAGTGATTGCTCGCGCAATCTCTGGCTTGCACATCGAATAACAAATGGTTAGAACGTGACCGACATGAGGTCGCGGCCTACTAGACAATTGCCGGTGTAGCCGCCGGCTTTCACGTCATCTGAAAAACCTTGTTCTTCAGCCTCATCACGCGGTGGCGGTCCAAGGTGGGTGAGCATCAAGGTCTGTACCTGCGCACGTTGCGCCATGGCACCCAATGAAATTGTGTCGGCGTGGTAATCGAGAATCGAATTGATACGTGGAAAGTGCTCGATGACATGCTCGAGTGGTGCACGGCGAAATGCTTCGTGAACAAGAACGTTTGCATTGCGGCTGAAATCTTCTACTTCTTGGCACACTCGCGTGTCACCAGAGATCACTACTGAACCATCTGGTGTGGTGACTCTGTATGCAACGGCGTCGGGAACTGGCTCATGGTGCACGGCAACAGATTCCACAACAACAGCGCGATCCTCGGACGCCCAGATTTCTGCGACTGTGAATGAGGCAGGAAACTCACGAGCATCAAGAACAACTTCGCGTGAGCCTGTGTGTTCACGACGAATGTGAGTGTCTTCTTCGTACGGTTCAAGCATTCTCTTCACAAAACGTGCGGCTCCACCGGATGGCGCAAAAATTGGAAGGGGAGTAGCCACCTTGTCGAATTGAGTTTCAATCCATCGTGACAAGACAAGTTCAGCTAATCCGAAAACGTGATCGCTGTGAATATGAGTGATGAATACAGCATCGAGATCAGCCAGTCTGAGGCCAGCTTCAATTAGCCGGTTACATGTTGCGCGACCAGCATCGAACTGCACCACCACATCATTGTGTTTTACGAATACTCCGGCTCCGGCGCGGCCAGGTGCAACATTGGGTAATCCTGTACCAGTGAGTGTGACTGTCGTTGTCATGAAGTGACTACTTTGGATTCCAACTGGGCTGACACGAGAGAAATAACATGACTGAACTGTTGTAGATCTTTCGCTGGTATCGCGCCGTACATTTGCGCACTGTGTTCAGCGATCAATTCGATGATTTGATCAGCTACTGCAGCGCCGCTCTTAGTAATTGAAACAAGTGAACTACGACGATCTGAATTGTCGGCACTTCGGGTGATGTGACCAGACTTTTCGAGTTGTGTGAGTCGATGTGTGAGACCAGAAGGGGACACCAGAGCTACTTCAGCGATGAACGAGGGAGTCAATGTGCTGGTAGCGCCGTGGCGCCGAAGAGTGGCAAGTACGTCAAATTCGCCAATGGTGAGCCCATGGGACTTTGTGATGATCTGAATCTTGCCAATCGCTGCCTCAGCCATGGCGTGGAACCGAAGCATGTAGCCCATGGGTACGAAGTCAATGTCTGGCCTTTGTTCTTGCCAGGTCGTCACGGTCTCATCTATGTATTTGCCGATTTCCATGCTCCTATTATAGGCACATAGTTTGACATCAAATAGTTTGATGTCGTACTATTCTTCGATGGCATTAAACGGACTATTAGATATTCAGATTGCGGTCGCGAACCCGCAAGAGCTTTTCGACTTCTGGTTGCAGCACGGAATGAGCGCAACCTCTGATGGCGTGCTTGGCACGCCAGACCGACCGGTGCAGATGCAAATTTCGGAGGGGTCATACCGTCACCTTTCATCTATGCATCTCAGTTGCGAGACAGAAGCTGACATTGCTGCAATCACAAAGCGCCTCGCTGATGCCGGAATTGCATCTACTGGTGACAGCACAACATTGCGATGTGTCGACCCAATCTTTGGTCACTCCATCGTGATCGATGTTGGATCGCCACATCCTTTAACCCCAACACAAACTCGAGCATTCAACGGTCCGGGCGAACGCACTCGGGTGAATACACGTGCTGATGCGGTGCTGAACACAGAGTCACCCATTGTGCGCCGTGTTGGCCACGTTGTTCTTGCCACGCCTCACCTAGCTGAAGCGGTTGATTTCTATACAAATGTTTTGGGTTACCGCATTTCAGACCAAATCATGAAAGGTTTTGCCACCTTCATGCGCGTTGAGTCAGATCATCACAACTTATTGATTCAACCAGGCCCGACATCATATTTGAATCACTATGCAGTTGAAGTTGACGATATTGATGCTGTGGGTCTTGCTGGTTCGAACGCACTAAAGGACAAAAGAGTTTCCAGTGTTATCGGGGTTGGCCGCCACAATCTCGGAGCGAACGTTTTCTGGTACCTACAAGATCCATCAGGGAACATGTTTGAGTTCTTCTCTGACATGGATCAGATTATTGATGAAGAATTATGGGACCGAGTACATCGTCGTCTCGATTGGGAAGGTGAAGATGGTCCGTCAGGTTTCTCAGTGTGGGGACCAACGGATCCACCAGAAGTTTTCTTTAGCCCTCCTGATCTCCCATCCATCGCAGCAGCTCGCGAAGCCAGTGGATTGAAGTAACTCAATGGATCTGGGAATAAAAGGCCGCTGGGCCATCCTTGCTGGCTCTAGTCGCGGGCTAGGGCGCGCATGTGCAGAAAGCATTGCGCGTGAAGGAGTCAACGTTGTCATTAACGGTCGCAACCAAGCAGATGTCGATATTGCAGTTTCAGAACTGACATCTCGTTTTGGCATTACAGCATTTGGAGTAGTGGGTGATTCGGCAACATCAAGCGTGCAAGATGAACTGATGGCCGCTTGCCCAACGCCAGACATTCTTTTGCTGAATGGTCAAGGGCCATCACCAAAGACCTTTCTTGATATTGAAATCGAAGACTGGAATGCTGCAGTGTTGCAAGCACTCACTGGTCCTTTAGGTCTTGTGCAACGCGTTGTGCCTGGTATGAGAGAGCGCGGGTTTGGTCGCATCGTTGCTGTGAGCTCTGCCATGGTGAAATCGCCCAATTCACTCATGAGTTTGTCGCACGGAACACGCCTAGGCCTCACAGGAGTCTTGAAGGGCCTGTCGAAAGACCTTGCAAAGTTCAATATCACGGTGAACCAGTTATTGCCTGAAAGATTTGACACTGCACGCCAAGAACAAATGGCTCACGTTGCAATGAAGATGCTTGGCATCACATACGAAGAAGCTCGGGCACAACAAGTCGCATCAATCAAGGCTGGTCGACTTGGCCGTCCGGACGAATTCGGTGATGCGTTTGCGTTTCTCTGTGCGGCACAAGCCGGATATATCAGTGGTCAAAACCTGCAACTTGATGGTGGCAGTTATGAAGGAGTTTTCTGATGACAATGACAAGTTCACGCACAAGTAGTCACGTAGCAAGACCAATTGAACAATTGGTCAGTGAAATCTCAGCATTGCATTCACAATTCGATGCAACTGCTGCAGAGTCTGAAGAACTGGGTGATGCGCCGCAGGCCCTAGTAGATCTCATGCGTCAGATCCGCGTGCCAATGATTAAGGCACCTCTTGAAGCCGGCGGAGATCGACTGTTGTTGGCCGATCAGTGTCGCTATTTCACAGCATTGAGTTATTCGAACGCAACAGCTGCATGGACCGGTTTCAACCACGCAGGTGCAGCAGCAGCGGCAGGGTCACGCCTTAGTGATGAAGGCGTTGAATTGTTATTCGGATCCGACCCATCGCCGTTCCTTGCTGCAGTGGCATTGCCAACAGGAACATTTACTCGTGTTGATGGTGGAGTACTGATGAACGGGACATGGAACTACGCAAGTGGAGTTCGCCACGCCGATTGGGCAATGTTGACAGCAATAGAAGCATCAGAGACGCCGTCGGTCACTCTTGCGGTCATTCGCACAGCTGAGGCCACAGTGCATGGCGATTGGAATGTCATGGCCTTGAAGGGAACTGGCAGTGTGTCAATCACAGCCAAAGATGTATTCGTACCTACGGCATTAACAGTTGACCCAATGGAACCACCAAAGCGTGGCGGTGCAGTTTTTGGGCTTAACTACCCGGTTTTTGTAGCCGGTGAAAACCTTGGCTTCACCTTTGGTGCGTGCACACGATTCATTGATGAACTTGTTGTGTATGCGCGCGGTAAGTCACGCGGTTTTGATGGTCGACTTGCAGATCGCGGTGCATTTCAATATGAACTTGGTCGCAGTTCACAACAACTCAAGGCCGTACAAGCCCATGCGCTTGCCACGCTCGCTGAGGTTGACGAGGCTATGGAAAATGGTGGTGAGTTCAATGCACGACATGAAGCTGGTGTTACTGCCATGACCGCATATTGCACAGAGACAGCAGTTGCTGCCATTTCACGGCTCATGAGTTTCGCCGGAGCAGGCGCTTTGTTTAACACCAGCCCACTGCAGCGGTGCTTCAGAGATGCACAAGGTTCAGCACAGCACCTAGTGGCATCGAATCAGTCGCTTGATAAATACGGTGCTACTTTGCTGGCAGACGCTTAGCAATGAAGATCGCAATCGTTGGCGGTGGAATAGGCGGATTGACCGCAGCACTTGCGCTGTCGCAGAACCCATACGACATCACGGTCTTCGAACGTTCGGCAGGTATCAGAGAAATCGGCGCTGGAGTACAGATCAGTCCTAATGCCGGGCGCCTCTTACATTCGTTGGGTCTCGGTGCTGCGTATTCAGAGATATCTGTGAACCCACACCGAGTGGTGCTTCGTCGATGGGAAGATGACTCCATTATTCGTGCGACCGACCTTGATGAGAGTTTCATTTCTCAACATCAAGTTCCTCTTGCGAATGTTGCACGTAACGAATTAGTAGAAATCATCGGAAATGCAGTTGCTGCTCGCGCAAACGTGACGTTGAAATTCTCTACTCATGTTGTTGCGGTAGAACCGGGTGAGTCGTCATCTGTCGTTCTTTTCTCGGACGGCTCTTCACAAACTTTCGACATCGTTATTGGTGCTGATGGCATTCATTCAGTTGTGCGTCCGTGCGTTGGTGGCGTCGATAAACCTCGCTTTAGTGGCTCAGCTGCGTATCGCGCGTTAGTACCGCGTAGTGCCGTGGAAGATTTACCAATTGATGTAACGAACCGCATGGGGCCTGACCGCCACGTCGTTAGCTATTTCATCGGCCGAAACCGCAGTCATCTCAACCTCGTGTGTATTTCACCAGAAGATTCATGGGAATCTGAATCATGGACCGAACAAGGAACCATGGAAGATTTGTATTCACGCTTTGAAGGTTGGTCTTTTGATTTCCTCTCGCTTCTTGGTCGAGTTGAAGAACCAGTCTTTCGGTGGGCTTTATACGACCGTGAACCATTGGAACAGTGGGGAATAGGCACTACGACTTTGTTGGGTGATGCGTGTCATCCGATGCTTCCGTTCATGGCGCAAGGCTCGTGCCAAGCAATTGAAGATGCAGTCGTTCTTGCTCGCTGTTTGTCCGATGTAAGCACTAGTGATGCAGTTAGTGCACTACGTAGGTATGAAGACGCACGTCAGGGCCGCACAGCACAGGTGCAAACCTCATCGTTGATGAATAGAGATCTGTTTCATATGGTTGATGGACAAGAGCAGCGTGACCGAGACATGATCTTTTCGATATCCCCACCGGGAATGTCAATTCTTGACTGGGTGTATGAGTACGACGCACTCACTATCTCTATTTAGTTATGAGGCCTTAACGTTTTCCGGTCCGTTGATACAACCGGGTTGCGATTGGCGCGAAGACCATAATCAGGAGAATTGCCCATCCGAGTGAGTACAACATCGCGTTCTGCAATGGCCATGATGTTGGGTCTGGAGTGCCAGCCGGAATGTTTCCAAATCGAACACGAACTGCGTGGGTCAATGTCGAGACCGGGTTCCACTCAGCAAAAGTTTTCAGCACCCCCGGCAAACTGTTGGACGGAACGAATGTGTTGGCAATGAATGTGAGTGGAAAGAGCACAATAAAAGTTGCGTTGTTAACGACTTCCGGTGATGGAACTAATAGTCCAAGGCACGCCATCACCCACGAGAACGAGTACGAGAAGAAAAGCAGCAATAGATAAGCGACTATTGCATCAAGAACTGAACCACGAATTCGCCAGCCCACTAATAATCCCGCCAACGACATAATGACGATCGAAAGCAAGTTGTATACAACATCGCTTGCTGTGCGACCTGCAACAACTGCGGAGCGCGACATAGGAAGTGATCTGAATCTGTTGATTAGTCCCTTTTGCACATCCTCTGCCAACCCTGATGCGGTGAAGGTTGCACCGAAGACCACTGTCTGAGTGAAGATTCCAGCGATGAGGAACTCGCGATAGTTGCCTCCTGGAATATCAATCGAACCGCCGAATACATAAGCGAAGAGCAGAACGAACATGAGTGGCTGAATAACGACAAACACCATCACTTCGGGAACGCGCCCGATGCGAATTGTGTTTCGTCTGGCGATTGTGGTGGCATCGCGAATCATTCTGATCATGACTGTTCCTCCTGCGACTTGTGTCCGGTGAGTTCCATGAAAACGTCGTCAAGAGTGGGCCGCCTGAGACCGATGTCAAGAATCTCTACGTTCTGTGCGGAGAGTTCTAACATCACTGCGCCGAGTGCTTCCACGCCTTTTGCGACAGGAATAGAAACAAGCGCGTCTTGGTCATCAGTACGAATGGCGCCAATGGCAAATGGCCGAAGAATGTCCTCTACGCGAGAGAGATCACTGAGCAACGCGAGGTGAACATCGAGGTGTTCACCTCCAATGCGGCGCTTCAGTTCCTGTGAGGTGCCTCGCGCAATCGCTCGCCCGTGATCAATCACAACAATCTCGTTAGCTAGTTGATCTGCTTCTTCTAGATACTGCGTCGTGAGAACGACAGTGGTGCCTTCAGTAACACGCTCTCGAATTATGTCCCACAATTCACCTCGACTACGTGGGTCGAGGCCGGTTGTTGGCTCATCGAGAAAGAGAACAGGGGGATTAGCCAGCAGTGCTCCAGCAAGGTCGATGCGTCGTCTCATTCCACCGGAAAAAGTCTTGAGAGGTCGATTGGCTGCCTCGGTTAACCGAAAGCGTTCGATAAGTTCGTTCGCTTTCTTTCGAGCCGCAGTGCGACGCATTCCGTACAAACAGCCGATCATCTCAAGGTTCTCTGTGGCCGTGAGGTGTTCATCAACAGCGGCGTACTGGCCTGACAATCCGATCAATGACCTGACGCGCTGTGGCTCGCTCAAGAGATTTACCCCAGCGACACGTGCTGTTCCAGCATCAGGTGCGGTGAGCGTAGTGAGAATGGAAACAGCTGTGGTTTTGCCGGCGCCATTCGGACCAAGAAGGCCTAGAACTGAACCAGTCGGAACTGCGAGATTAAGGCCGTCGAGTGCCACTACTTCTCCGTAGTGTTTTGTTAGCCCACTCGCTTCAACAGCGAACTCGCCTGTGTATTTGTTTGGTCGTGCATCGTTCACGGGACAAGCCTATATCTGCTGGTACGCACAAGTTATCCAACAAGAACACTGAGGTGGATGACTATTTAATGGATGCAAAACGGCGCAATTGACTTCTGACTACATCGTCTAGATGTCGAGATAAATCCGGTCCGACTCCGCTTCGAATATCAAAACCTTCGACATGCATATGTCGAGCGCCGTGTTGTCGTAGTCCCGACTTCATTGACTTCACAAGTGAATCGGGACCACACATAACAATGTGTGCGTCCTGCAGCCTTGTATCACCAATTGCTGAAATGACATGGTCTGGCTGAAGGCGATTCTTTTCATCGGACGCGTGAACATGCAAATGAATTCGGCCTTCGCGGTCTGCAGCTTCGAGCATTTCAATTGCGGGAGCATTCTGGCGGGATGGCACGCAATAGAAAAGATGTGGGGTTGGGCCGTCGTCAGGCAGTCGCGAGATGGATGCCCCAAGGAACGGCGTAATTCCCACTCCGCCAGCAACCCAGACAACGTGATCAATAGGGTGGCTCGGAATTGGAGCCAGATGCCCGTACGGGCCTTCCACCACAACGCGGTCTCCGACAGCAAGTGAAGTGATGAGACGATGAGTCCAGTCACCCAGATCACGAATGACAAATCGAAGGCACTGTTCATGAGGTGATGACGCGATAGTGAACGGATGCGGCTCTCGCAAGCCGGGAACTTTCACCGTGAGAAAAGCAAACTGACCCAGTTGATACTTCAGTTCTGGTCCCAATGGTTCAAGTTCAATAGTCAGAACGTTGCCAGTGACATCAATCTTGGAGATGGCATGAAGTTTTCCTTTTCGGAACATGTCGCGCCACAACACTCGATACAGCCACGCTGCGAGACCAAGGAACATGAATCCTGTAAACCACGCACCCCAGAATGAGGCGTTTGCGTAGGGCTTTGTGGATGTGTAGAAATGCCAGCAAGAGAATGCATACGGCAGGACAAGAAGCTTGTGGGCGAGACGCCACCAACGAGTGGGAATCCATCGGAGCAGACTGATAGCTACAAGTATGTAGAGAAGTGTTGATCCAGTTTCTGCCAAATCTTCTGCTGCATCCGCTATGTCTTTGGACGCTCCGCGTATTCCCTTTACGTCGTCAACCATTTCTAAGTGCAGCCACATTGCCCCGACTGATAATGCACCGAACCAGCGGTGCCACACGTACATGCGATCAACTCCACCAAAGATTTGTTCAAGCGGCAAAATTCGTGTGGACAGAAGGTTGCTCCATGTCATCATCATGATGGAAACCGACCCGATGAACAATGCAAAAGCGGCATTTCCGTCGCCAACTGTGTTGGTAAATGCAAACCATCCGACAAAGATTGTGAATAACGCCATCACAGGACCGATCCATGTGTAGTCCATGCGTGGCATGCGCGGCATAACTGGTCTTGTGAGGCGCCAGTCTGCACGTGTACCAAGAAGAATCTTTATGAAAGCATTAACTTTCTCAATGTTCTTTGGGGATATGAGTCGGTTATTCCGTAGTGACATCGTGGTCCGTCGCTTCGATTCTGAGTTGGCGTAGAGGCCCAGTAAAACCCACAAGCAATGTGACGCCAATAAAGAGAGCGCCAATCACGAACAGCAGTGGTGCAATCGATACCGATTGAACAATGAGGCCAAGGGCCAAAGTGCCGGCAGGAGTTGCTAGATACATGAGAGAGAACTGCGTACCAAAAACTGGTCCATGTAGATGCTGTGGCATTCGTTTTTGAACGAGATAGTTGGTCATCGGGCTCACCGGGCCAAACGCCAACCCAAGCGCCAGTCCGAGACCAATAAAGATGATGGCGTTAGGCAAGAAGGCCATGGCGCACACAACTGCACCGATGAGCGTCATTGAAATGATGACCAAGTTGCCTGGAGAGAAGTTACGTATTGCGCGGTGAAACTGAAGAGCGCCGATCACAATGCCCACAGACATTGCTGACAATACGAATCCCAATGTTCGAGGCTCATTGAGGTCGCGGAAATAACGCGACAAGACAATAGATTCGACGGGCATATATATGGCTGTCAGCAATGTGTACAAGCCGACAAGTGACAACAATGGCTTGTCACGCCACAGTGCGTTCATACCTATTCGTGTTTCTCTGAAGACGTTGCCTACAGAGAAGGACTCTTTTGTTCGAATGTGGCTGGTGACAACAGGAATGAAGAAAGCCAGGCATGAGGCGAGAACGAAGACAATTGCAATGAGATAGAAGGTCGTATTGATACCGACAAAACTGATTGCTAGCGCTGCGCCGGTGGGGCCGATGACTGTTCCAATAGTGGCGGCAGCTTCGTAGGTACCGTTGAACTTGGTTAATGACAGTCCATCGCGCTCTGCAACCGCTTGGATCAGCGATTTGCGAGCAGTTGCTCCAGCTGGATCAAACAGTGCACCGGCGATGGCAATTATCAGAAGAGATGCAAGATTCAGTCCGAACAAAGTTCCGACAATTGGAAAGAGCAGAACAGAGGCAGCCGAAATGATGTCGGCCCAAATAGAAACAGGTCGAGCCCCAAGCACCGCAATCAGCCCGCCAATTATCGGTGCAGTGAAGATGACAGAAAAACCACTGACACCGAGCACGACTCCCGCGTTTGCAGAAGAACCTGTTATCTCAAGAACTAGCCATGGAATAGCAATATGAACTGCCGAGTTGCCAGCGGAGGCAAACATTGCAGATACTGCCAAGAGATAGCTATGACGAATCCGCATTCGTATAAGAGTAGGCGACCGCACATATCAATTTATGTCACAGCAATTGCCAGGCCATGTTTACAGAGCTGGAATAATTTGTGAGAGTTCTACGGCGCGACTATCAAGCAACGCAGCATGACGCACTTTTGCAATCTCTCGGTACTTTGCATTGTCCAACTTGTCAATGAAATGTTGACGCGTGGGGTAGCGCACAAGAATTGCTAAATCCCAGTCCTCGTCACCGATGATGGTGTTTTTCGCAAGACCAACCCAGATTGGATCACTACCGAATTTCACATCCTCTTCGTCGTTGAGCTCGCCGTAGCGGCGAAACGCCTCGCCACCGGACATACCGTCAACACCAAAACCGTCTAGTGCTTTGTCGCGAAACTTCAACAAGTTCAGCATGATGATTGATTCGTTGGGGTCTAGTGCTCGCATCGCCTCGATGGCGGCTTCGTTTGCTTCAATATGTGTCATTACTAGAGCGTAGTCAGTGACTCTCCATCGTTCTTTATGACATAGACTCGGAAGGTCGAAGGGAACTCCATGAACGGTGATCAAATGATGAGGGCGCATTCCGCCACCCTTCCTGCTCCACAATTTGATAACCCCGCATGGGTGACCCCCATTGCATTGGCCGATGCGCGGGTTGCCATTGTTACATCGGCTGCTTTGTACGCAGCTGGTGACGAAGCCTTTACTGCCGTCGACACTGGTTACCGAATCATTGATCGCGAACGTCGAGATTTAGTTCTTGGTCACTGGAGTCCCAACTTTGACCAGATGGGCGTGAAGATGGATCTCAATGTGGTGTATCCCATTGATCGTCTAGAAGAAATGGCTGCACAAGGAATCATTGGTTCTGTTGCGCCTCGGCATATCTCTTTTGCTGGCAATCAGCCAGACGATGTTTCAACGATTCGTTTAGACACCGGCCCTGCAGCGGCTGCGCAACTTCGCCAAGACGGCGTTGATGTTGTCATCTTGACACCTGTTTGACCTCTTTGTACGCGCACCGTGAGTGTGCTTGCGCATATTTTTGAAGCTGCCGGAATTGCAACTGTTGTGTTGTCTTCCGTTCGTGAGGTTGCACAGAAAGTTGCTCCACCGCGAGCACTTCATTGTGAGTTTCCGCTTGGTCGTCCACTAGGAATTCCAAATGATGTTGACTTTCAGATGGACGTATTGAATCGAGCCTTTGCTCTGTTGAAAGAGCCATCTGGTCCTGTCCTGGTGGATCATCCAGTTGTGATTGAAGCAGATGAGCAACCAGTTTCCTGCGCAATCCCGCCACGGTTTGATGCGTCGCTACCACCGTGCGTGGATGAAGCACGTGGCATAAAGAAGGCATACGTTCGTGCGTTAGAGCGCAGGGGAGTAACTTCAGTAGGTCGCTGCATTACGGCAGACGAGGTGCCGAGTGCTTTGGCAGTTCTTCATGCGATTGCAAACGGACAAGATTGGACCACTGCTGAAATTCCAGGCGGAAACATAATGTCGGTGTGCCATGACATTAGAACGTATTACGAAGAAGCCGCACTCGAATTGATTGACGGACCAGCACCTGGCGGACGAGCCATGGAGAATTGGTTCTTCGAAAAGACAGAAGCGGGTGCGACTGTGCTGAATGCGCGCACAGCAATGAAAGATGCAGGCGCGAAATTTCCCGTCTGGTTCTACATGGCACCAGGCAATCGCTAGATCACTCACTCTTACTTGAGAACTGAACGCTTGCTCACTGCGCGCATGATTGGCCGCTCGATCACGTAATAACTGAGCGATGCAATGGCGATGCTTGCGGGGAGTACAACGAGAAATCGAAGAAGGACCTGACCATCATTCTCGGTGTAGGGCATGTATTTCTCTGCAAAATTGCCCTCAAGAAAAGCCATGTGCCAGAGGTAGATGCCGTATGAGATGGTGCCCAACCAGGTGAAGAGTCGCAACGACATAGCTTTGACGAGTAACGATCGAGAGTCCACACAAAACGGGGCAACAAGCAGAACAGATGCCATGCCATACAAAAAATGACCGAGAAGTTCAATGTGGAACTCTGACTTATTCAAACCAATCGCCATATTTATGTTGGCGCTCATGAACCAAACGAATACTGAACTCAGAACAAATGCACCGGTGTGATTCGCGAGGAAAATTCTCACCTTCGAAAGTGTCTCAGATGATGTGGGAGCCTCAACTAATACAGCGAGACCCATGCCAAGGGCGAGGGTGTCCATGTGAGATGGAAGCCAAATATGTGCAGTCTTTAGAAACCAAAAATCTGTCTGATGAATAAAAAGACGAAACACATAGGCGCTAAGGAAGAGAACGCTGAGTGCTTTTAGAAGACTCGACACCGATACGGGACCGTCTCGTCGTTTCGTCTGGCGCACAAAAACAAAAGCAAACGCGGGCACAACCACATAGAAAGACATCTCGACGGTCAATGTCCAGGCCTGACGAATTCCGGTGAAAACATTGTGCTCAGTAAATGAATGAACGATAAAAACGTTCCTGATAAAACCAGATGTGTTCACAATTGTTAGGGCGTCGAGTCCGGCCAATACGAATAATGCCAACCAGTACCCAGGAAGAATACGTGCTGCCCGCTTTAGGTAATAGTTCCGGGTCTTTGGCAGGGGTGAACCATGGATCAGCGAATGAGCAAACGGCCGGAAAATAAGAAATCCACTGAGAACAAAAAAGATAGCCACACCTATATTGAGCCGGTCAATGTAGGCCCCACTCGAATTTGCGTGAGCAACGGTGTATCCGGAAACAAAAGATATGTGGTACACAACAATCAAAATTGTGGAGAGACCTCTGAGTGAGTCCAGAGCAGAGTTTCGTTTACTCATTTCAATGTTCACCTATGGGGCTATGAGTTGTAGGACTTTACTTGGGCGATAAATGTGTTGAGTTTCTGAAGAAGCACTTCTTCAGAGCAGAAGTCCTTCATGAACTGTGTTGCGTTCTGTGCCATCTCGTCATACCGGGCCAGATCCTCGGTAGCCACCTTGTAACTATCTAGAAATGCATTGCGAAGCGAGTCCCACACCACAGGGAAGCGAAAGCAACGCAACAACATCCGTGGGTCATGTGGCCAACTATGCCATGACTGAGTATTTTCCACGATGAATGAAGTATTGGAGAAAATGTAATCAGTCATTGCCGTATGACATGGTGCAACAGCAGGGGTTCCTGCACTCATGAATTCAAGTAGAGGTAAACATTGACCCTCGCCGCTTGAAGCAT